>JAEEGL012048363.1_pt1 | contig 17345 bp, 16 predicted proteins | sample 9134231 | NCBI WGS metagenome assembly JAEEGL01 (sample SAMN16246548, study PRJNA631951) | gut metagenome | biome: gut microbiome; feature: rumen; material: fiber-attached | host: Bos | place: Iran: Karaj | collected 2018-10
ATAATATAAACAGGAACTTTTTCAGTTGCTTTAACTAAACTTAAACAACTAAAAAACATAATTATAATAATAAATATTTTTTTCATTTTCTAACCCTCCATATAGAATAATAATTAATTATCTTTTTTAGCTAATAATTTATACATTCTAACTAATTTTCTTAATAATTCATTTTCATCAATACTAATATCATTTGTTGCAATTAATGTTGCTAAACCATTAACATATAACCAATAATTCATAAATAAACTTTTTGCTTCTTCAAAGGAATACCCATGTTTATTAACTAAATTGATAATGGTTGATTGATTCCATTTTTCATCTAAAACATTTTCTAGACTTTGCCATTTTAAATTATTTGATAAAAATAAACTATTAAATAGATTCTTATATTCTTTAGCAAATTCAACATAAGCTACTGATAATGTTAACAATGCTTTTTTATTATCTATTCTACTGTTTATGAATTCATCATATTGTCGATATATTTCTTTATATATCTCATTTTTGATTTCATCCATAGACTTATACATTCTATAAAGTGGTTTAGTAGAAACCCCTAGTTCTTTAGCCAAACTTCTGGCATTTATTGAATTCCATCCATGATCATTTACCATCTTTACCGCTATTTGTACAACGCGTTCATTAGTTAAATTAACTATTGCCGGCATAACATCAGCTCCTTTATCCATTACTATGGTAACTTACGTTTCCATTATAACATAAAAAAAATAAAAAAAGAATAAAATTAATAAATTTTATTCTATTATTTCAAAACCATTAACTTTTATATGTTCAATAAATCTATCTCTAAATGTTTGTAAATCCTTTTGTTCTAGTGTTTTATATGGACTTCCTAAAACATATCTAACAGTATATTTATTTTCATATATTGCTATTAATGATAAATTATTAATTAAATTACTTCTGAAACTATCTAAAGCATTCTTTAAATCAATATATTTTTGTTCCTTATTTAGAATAATTGTATAGTCTAAATTAACTACCGGGAACTTACTTACATCTTTAGCAAGTATAGTATTATTGTTTAATTCTACATATTTATCAAAATCAATATCAATACATACAATTACTTTCTTTTTAGCAAGTTTATTAGAGTATTTTTGTTTTAATATATTAATTTGGCCAATATTATCACCATCGATGGTTACTATTTTACCATAATCTTGTTCGTAATATTCTTTTTCATTAACATTATTAATTAATTCTACATCAATATTCTTTAATGCTTTAAAGATATATTTAGTAATATTCTTAGCTTCATTATATACATTTTCTATATTCTTTTCTTCATCAGCCATAACGATACTTAATACTCTTTTATTTTGATTGTTATCGATTATTGTTGCTAATTCAAAAATGCTAAATTTAGAAAAGTTCTTAAAGTTTTCATTAACTATATTCATTAAAGATAAACTTAAATCATCTCTTAAGACATTGTTTTCACTCTTACCAAGTAATTTAACTCCATCCTTTTCAATATTTAATTCTTTTAATGTATTTGTATCATACCACATATAACTATGTACTTCATGCATATTATATTTAGTAGCTAACATATGTTTAACTTCATATTCTTGATTAAATACTGTATCTAGTTCTTTAGTACATAATTCTAATTTTAATGATTGCGATTCAATGTTTTCAAGGCCATAGATACGAGCTATTTCTTCGATTATATCTTCAGCTATATTGATATCTTTACTATGTCTAAATGTTGGTACAACTATTTCATAATCATCTTCATTAACTTTTACTTTAAAATCTAAGCTTTCTAAGATATTTGTAACTGTTTCATTACTTAATCTAACGCCCATATAAGTAGCAAGTAAGTCTTTCTTCAAACTAATTGTTACTTCTTTTAAAGGATTTGGATAAACATCAGTTAAATTTGATGCTATTTTCATATCTTTGTTTTCTTTATGTAATAAGTATAATAATCTCTTTAATGATAAATCTGTTAGATTTGGATCAAGTGATTTTTCATAACGAGCTGAAGCTTCAGTACGTAAACCTAGTGCTACCGCGGTTCTTCTTATTGAACCAGCATTGAAATTAGCACTTTCAAACACTACAGATGTGGTATCATCTAATATTTCAGAATCTAAACCACCCATTATGCCAGCTATACCAAAGTATTTATCACCATTTTTAATCATTAGCATTTGATCGGTTAGTTTTCTTTCAACACCATCTAATGTTGTATATGTATCACCATCTTTAGCAAGGCCAACTTCGATATTCTTAACAACTCTTGAATCAAATGCGTGCATTGGTTGACCAAGTTCTAACATTAAATAGTTAGTTAAATCAACTAACAATGATATAGAGCGCATGCCTACATAATATAGGAATATTTGCATATCAAGTGGAGTTTTATTATTCTTAATATTATCTACTTTTATACCACAATAACGATTACATAATTCTGAATTATTAATCTTAACATCTAAATCTTTTAGATTGTTTTTTACTTCTTCAACTTCTAATGGAATTAGTTTATGATTGCTAATTGCGGCGATTTCTCTAGCTATACCATAATGTCCCCATAAATCTGGTCTATTTGTTAAAGATTTATTATCAATTTCTACGACTATATCATTTATTGGTAAATATTCTTTTAAATCCATTCCAATTGGTGCATCATCTGGTAATTCAATAATTCCATCATGATCATCACCAATACCTAATTCGCGAACACTGCAGCACATACCATTAGACATAACACCACGCAATGGACGAGCAGTTATTTCCATGCCATCAATATGGCCGCCTACTTTTATATATGCAGTTTTTAATCCTACTCGGACATTAATGGCACCACATACCACTTCGATTAGTTCTTTTTCACCACAATCAACTTTCAAAACATGCATATGGTCACTATCAGGATGTTCTTTACATTCTTTAATCTCAGCAACTACTACACCATCAAATTTATCACCTTTTACTGTAACGCCTTCAACTTCTGCAGTTCTGATTGTAAATTTATCCCAAATATTTAACCAATCTATATCTTCACTATTTTGAATATGTTGTTTTAATTTATTACATGATATTAACATATTATACCTTCTTTCTATATAATGCCATTTACTTAATATTAAAGTTTTCTAAGTATCTTATATCTCCTGAATTTAAAACTCTAATATCACTTATTTTATATTTCATCATTGCTAATCTTGTTAGACCTATACCAAAAGCAAAGCCATTATATACTTCTGGATCAATACCACCAGCTCTTAATACATTTGGATGAACCATTCCACCAGGAATAAGTTCAATCCATCCTGAATTCTTACATGTTGAGCATCCTTCACCACCACATATAGTACAATTTATATCCATTTCATAACTTGGTTCAGTAAATGGGAAGAATCCTGGACGTAATCTAACCTTTATATTTGTTTTTAACACTTCAGATAATACTTGTTCCATAATATATTTTAAATTACCAATAGAAATGTTTTTATCAATTACCATACCTTCTAATTGCCAGAAAGTATTTTCATGTGATGCATCTAAATCTTCATTACGGAAAGTTCTACCAGGGGCACAAACACGAAGGGGTGCACCATATTTTTCCATTGAATGTATTTGATTACCACTTGTATGTGTTCTAAGTAACATACCATTATCTAAATAATATGTATCTTGCATATCTCTAGCTGGATGATCTTTAGGAATGTTTAATGCTTCAAAGTTATAATAATCTGTTTCCATTTCTGGGCCACTTACAACCATGAATCCCATTCTTTTTAGAATATCCGTTACTTCTTTAGCAACAATAGTAACTGGATGCAATGAACCTATTTGTGTTGGATAATCAACAGTATCATCAAAACTATACTTCGCAGAATTACTTAAATTATCAATTGCATCATTAATAATAGTTTCCATTTCTTTTTTAGTATTATTAATTAATGAGCCATATTTTCTTTTTTCATCAACTGTCATATTTTTTATATTTGCAAGTATTTCAGTTATTCTACTTTTCTTACCCACGTATTTAGCTTTTACATTAAGAATATCTGCTTCTTTAGTACATCCTTTTAATTCTTCATTCAATGAATTAACTAATTCCTGTAACTCTTTTTCCATAATAATTACCTTCTTTCTAAAAAAAATTCATAAACTAATTTAAGGACGAGTTTTCCCGCGGTACCACCTTAGTTTATGAACAATTCATACTCTTTAAATTATATGGGATTTACCCCTGATTGCTCAATAAACCGAAATTCATTTTATTAATTACTTAAAAATATTCTCAGCTATATATTTTCTCTCTTTAAAGCATTTTTATAAAACTACTTAAATTTACATCAACACAATCAAAAAACTAAATAAATCTTACAACAATTAACATTATTTGTCAATTAAATAAAACCTGATTTATTGTTTTAAATCAGGCAAATCAAATTCTATATCTTCATTATTATCATTCACAACAACAGCACTAGAATTATCTTCTACTTTATTTGTTTTAAAAATACTATTATTTTCCACTGGTTGTTCTTCAACTAAAGGCTTTTCTTCTTCAACAGTTTCTTGAACTACTTCTTTTACTTCTGGTCGTATTTCTTCTTTTGTTTCTTCAATATTTAATTCTTCATTTTTCGGTTCAATATCATTATTAATAAATGGATTTTCCCCAATATTTATTAATTCGCTATTTTCATCCACAATGTTACCTTTTCTAAATGGCAAGAATAATAGTTTATTCTTTGTGCCAATTCTAAATAGATGATATTTTTTAAATTCTTTTCCTTTAGTAAGTCTTTGTAAAATACCACGAACTATAATATATAATGCTGGGATTAAAATAACCAATAACCAATGCATTTTTTCTGCTAAGAAGAATTGTACTCGTCCTAGTTTTGGTATTCTAAATGCAACTCTACCAATAATATTGCTAAAAGGAACAGTTCCAGAATCTTCAACTAAAGCAAAATCCCCTTTAGTTTGAAAACTATAATTACCATCTGTATCTTTCATTATTGATATTACTCTATGGGTAATAGTCATACCAGCGGTTTCTGGATTTGTAGATATAAATGTAATTACATCATTAATTTTAATATCTTCTGGTTTATCAACTTTTAAGTTAACTATAACATCATAAACATTTATATTCGGTGTCATACTTGGGCTAACTATTGTATATAAAGATATTTTAGGTTCGTATTTTTCACCTTTTACTGCATATATCTTTGTACTAATAAAGCAATAAGATAGGAAAATAACACAAATTACAAGTATGGTAAAGATTGTCCAACTGATAATAGTTGAAATTAAACGAATTGTATCTCGAAAAGAACCTTGGCTAGTACTATTATCCATACCACACATCCCTATTCTCTCTTATTATAACCAATTATTATTGAAATAGCAATATAGTTATTTGTTTTCATAATTATTTGCAGTATTCATAGTATTAAAAAAGAATTGATTTTATTAGTGATATATTTTATAATATTGTTATCTATTTGGAACCGTAGCCAAGTGGCTAAGGCGTGGGTCTGCAACACCCTGATCGCCGGTTCAAATCCGGCCGGTTCCTCCATAAAAAAATAAAGTTGAACTTAATGTTCAACTTTTTATTTTAAATTAATAATATATCTACTATTACGAACTGTTATTAAAATATTGATAATATCAGCGTTTTTTACATCACTATCTACTTGAAGAATTATTTTATCATTAACATTTTGTGGTGTAACATTTGTTATATTAGCTGTTACTATACCATTATTTATGGCATATTGTATCTTAAAGAAATTATCAATAAATGTATTAATAGATTGATATGTCTTATAATAAAGAGAATTACTATCTATTGTGTAATCATAATCTAATACTAATAAAATATTTTCTCTTCCTTTTTTAAATTTAGGAGTTACTATATCAGTAACAGTATAACATTTATCTTTAGAACAAGATTCATATTGATATGTATATCTATCTACTATTTGGTAATCCTTAATTGTAATTGATGAATTATCCAAATATGTTCCATTTAAATCTATTACATCATTCATGCCTTTAGTTTGAATAGTATCAACATTATTTATTATTAGTGGATTTAATTTTACAATAATAGTTTTAGATTTATACTTTTTAGAAAGACCCTTATATATCATTATTTTATAATTAGCTTTAGTTTTATCTATTTTATAAGCAAAAACATAAGTTTTAGTAGCACTAGGTGCTATTTTTTGGCCATGATAATCCTCAGCATAGTCTATAAATTTATTACCTATTGATAATTGTGGTGAAAACCTATGACTTCCTCTATATAGCAAGAAATTACTGTAATCAAATATTCTACTATCTAAATTATTATTTGTAAGAGTTACTCTTAGTACACAATAATAATTATCATCTATTATATCTCCACTAGCATCAAGATTAGTTATCATTGAATCTTCAACTTTAATGGTAAAACCATTATAATCAAATTTTTTATTTTGGCGATAAGTAAATTTAGTTACTTCATAATTTTTTATAAATACATAACCAAATATAACTGTTAGGAATGCTAAAGCACATAAAATAATTAACTTGTTTTCTTTAGCATAGTAAGTTGTTTCTCTAATAAATCTTCTTATTGTTCTTTCAGCTTTATATGTTTCAAAACCTAAATTAATTTCAACTTCTTCACTATCGGTATCAGATAACTCTAGTTCTGCAATATCTTTTTGGAAGTCAAATTTTTTGACATCAAATCCCAATGTTCTAGTTAATAAAACTACAATAAATATTATCTGTGGCAGATAGACAAATAGTGATATATCACTATATATTCTAGCATTTCTAGCAACCCATACTTCTTTTTCTAAACCAGTTAATAGATTTGCTGCTACTAAAAGCATAATAAAGAAGAAGGCATAATAAATAATAGTATATAAATAGAACATATATGGTTTCTCTTTATATCTTAATAAAACTATTAAACCTACTAAAATTACAAACATTAAGAATAATATTACATATATGAAAGGATTAATATACATATTAGCCATATGTTCAACAACTGATGCTTTATAATCATTAGCTACATAGTCTCTAAAGAAAGAAACAGTTGCTTTACTGGCAGACATAACATATATAGCAAATACTGTTAAGATTAAATGAATAATACGAAAGTGTTTAATCATTAAACCATATGGCTTCTTTAGTATCATAGTCTAATCCCTCCTAGTATAATTTTATCACAAAAAAAATATGATTCATAGACCATATTTTTTTAACTATTTCTTTTATTAGCAATTATTTGATCTTTTAATAAATAAATTGTTTTATTTTGTTTTAATAAATCATCTTTTGATACCCCAAAAGCATCTGCAACCATATCAAGTGTATCTCCTTCGGCAGTAATATAATAACTGTAACCACTTTTAGGTATTAATATCTCTTGATTAGGATATATATAATCATCCATATTTAAACCATTAAAACTAGCTAATAACTGAGGATTAATATTATATTTTCTAGCTATTTTATACAATGAATCTCCTTTATTGATTTTATAAATTATATAATATTCATCATTATCTAACATATTATCACTCCTAGTATAAATTATGATGAATATCATTATTTGTTAATCAAATACAAATATCATGTTTTTATTATTAAACTTCCATTCACTATATTTCATTATTTTTTTACTACCCTTATAAAAATCATAGTAATATAAAGTATCATTTTTTAAATAATATACTTGATAATCATTATCATTGATTATTAAATTTACATCATTATCTATTAATAGATTTAAATTATCATTTTTTGCATATAACTTATTATCATCAATAGTATAAGTAACTATTCTATTTTCAATAAATGAATACTTCTTTTTTAATAATTTATTTATAGATATATTTTCCCATTTACCATTATTTAGTATCTTACCATTAATCTTATTAATATCTTCACTTTTTAAATCAATTTCATATTCTTGTTTATTCTTATAATCTACTATATATATACTATTTTTATGTGAGCCTAAATAATAACTATCAAAATACATATCATTATTAAACTTAATATCACTTACTTTTCCATTATTAGAATCAATTATATATGCTTTAGTATAACTATAATCTTTTTGTTCAGGAACAAACAAATATCTAGATGTTTGATAGGCATTTTTTAAATTATATGTATCTTTCTTAGATATCTTTATATTTTTTTCTTCATCATTATTTAAATAGATAAATTTATTATAATTCCATAATAGATATTTAGCATTATTTAAATCATATATATAAACATTATTATACTTTTTAGGTTTAATACTATTATCTTTATTATCTATAAAACTAGTTCCTGTATATTCTTTATCTTTATAACAAAGATTGTATAATGTTAATTTTTCGCTTTTTGGATAAATACATAAATACCCATCACTTTGTTTAACTTTTATTTTATTTACTAATTTGTTCTTATTCGTATATTTATCATTTGTTACATAATCAAAACTAATATCATCTATAACGATACTTACACGATATTCTTCATCTTTTTTAGTATATTTTTCTGTTACTAAACAATTATCAACTTTATAAATGATTTTATAATTATGTGCTCTATAGTGTAATATTATAAGTTGTAGTATTAAAAAAAACAGAAAAATAACAAGCAAACCCGACCTTTTAATTCTTTTCTGTTTCTTTCTTCCCATATTTTCTTTTTTCCTTCATCATAAATTCAGTAATATTTGTTTCAATTGGATCTAATGAACTTTTAGATAAGTTAGTAATTACTATTACTTCTTTAACTGTATCAACTGTAACTTTACCCCATATTAATCCTTGGTAGACTAATAAGTCGTTGTATAAGTCCGGTGTTACTGAACTAAAGAAATATCCCCATATAAAACGCTTTCTTCCTAAAATAAGTCTTTTGTTAGTTAAAGCTACAACATATGTATTAAAGATGGAATACCAAAAATCATTTTTTTGTCCAGCAAAAGCAAATAGTACCTCTTCATCTGGATTTAAGTGCTTTTCAACTATTTCACAGTGTTTTCTAATACGCCATGCAATACTACCAAAATGACTTTTTTGAAATTTCATAACTTTTGAATATAATTGACCCATATATATATCACCTATAATTATTGTATTATATTTTTTAAATAATAGCAATTTTTATTTTTTTCTTTTCCGAGTATAATATTCTTCCATTGTTTCATCATTGTTATATAAAAATTTGGCTAAATCAAGGCCACAAAAACGATAATGCCATGGTTCATAATTGTACCCAGTAATACTTTCTTTATTTTTAGGATATCTTAATATATAGCCATAAATATATGAATTATGTATTAGCCATACTATTTCAGGTTCATCATCAGTAAAATTCTCAATCATATTACCATTTCTTCTTAATATCACATCTATGGCTAATCCTGTTTGATGTTCACTACTTCCAGGTATAGCACAATACTTTTTAGCATATTCATAGCCTTTTTTTAATACTAAATCACTAAATAACTTTTGTTGATAATCATAACTACGATAAGATGAATCAATAAATATTTCATAACCAAATTGTAATGCTTTTTTTTGCATTTCTAAAAAGTATTGATAAGCTACTATATCAATTCTATTTATGTAATTTGGATCTAGTTTTTCACCAGTTGGTGCATGTACTTCAATTAAATGTTCAGGTACATAAGTAGAATCCAATAAATTGTTTTTATTAACTAATATTTCATAATTCATAAAAAAACACCCATTATATACTTTATTATAATAATTAAAAAAGGACAATACTTAATTAATGTCCTTCCATTTCCATTCTCTTACCTCAGTCATATCTAAACCATATTCATGAATATATTCTTTATGTTCAATTAGTTTATTCTTACACCATTGATTTAATGTAGCCCCTTTATCACCTAACTGTGGTAAATACTTTAAGGCACTAATTACTAAACTATATCTATCTATATGATTTTGAACACGCATATCAAAAGGAGTAGTAATTGTTCCTTCTTCATTATATCCATGAACATGAAGACTTTGATTATCCCTTTTATATGTTAATTGATGAATTAATGATGGATAACCATGGAATGCAAATACAATTGGTTTATCTTTTGAGAATATCATATTATATTCATCATCTGTTAGACCATGAGGATGTTCTAAATTAGTTTGTAAGCGCATTAAATCAACTACATTTACCATTCTTATTTTTAATTCAGGAAAATTGTCGTGTAATATTGAAATAGCTGCGAGTGTTTCTAATGTTGGAGTATCACCACAACAAGCCATGATTATATCAGGTTCATCATTTTTATCAGTACTTGCCCATGGCCAAATGCCAATACCATTTGTACAATGAACTACTGCTTCTTCAGTAGATAGCCATTGTTGTCTTGGATGTTTTGATGCAACTATTACATTTATATAATTCTTACTTTTAATACAGTGATCAAAACATGATAATAAACAATTGGTATCTGGTGGTAAATACATTCTTACTATGTCAGCTTTTTTAGTAACTAAATGATTTAATAAACCAGGATCTTGATGAGTAAATCCATTGTGATCTTGTTGCCATATATGACTTGCTAAAAGTATATTTAATGATGATATTGGTCTACGCCATGATAATTCAGATGTTACTTTTAACCATTTAGCATGTTGAGATATCATAGAATCAACTATTCTAATAAATGCTTCATATGAATGGAAAAAACCGTGACGCCCAGTTAGAATATAACCTTCTAATAAACCTTCACATACATGTTCAGATAAAAGTGAATCTATCACTCTGCCATCATTATCTAAAAACTCATCATTTTTTATTATTTTACTATTCCATTGTCTATAAGTTATTTCAAATACATTATTTAATCTATTTGATAATGCTTCATCAGGTCCAAATATTCTAAAGTTTCTCTTCTTTTGATTAAGTATTATTAAATCTCTAATATATGAACCTAATTCCATCATATCTTGAGCTATTACAACACCATGTTTTTTTACCTCTACCCCATAATTACGGAAATCTGGAGTTCTTAATTCTTCTAATAAAGCTCCACCATTAGCTATAGGATTAGCTCCCATTCTTTTATTACCTTTTGGTGCTAAAGCTTTAATCTCAGATAATATTTTACCTTTTTCATCAAATAATTCTTCAGGATGATAACTTCTTAGCCATTTTTCTAAGATTCTCAAGTTTTCTTCATTATCTGGGCTAACAGCCACAGGTACTTGATGAGCCCTAAATGTTCCTTCAACTAGAGCCCCACCAACTTCTTTAGGCCCAGTCCAACCTTTTGGTGTTCTAAGTATTATCATTGGCCATTTAATACTATTCGGTAAATTCTTCTTAATATTTTTAATTTTTTCAATACATTTATCTAAAGCCTCAGCCATCAATGGATGCATTTTTAATGAATTTGATCCTTCAACAATAATTGGATCATAACCGCATCCTTTAAAGAAAGATAATAATTCATCTTCTGAGATACGAGCAAATACTGTTGGATTAGCTATTTTAAAACCATTTAAATGTAATATTGGTAATACTACTCCATCAGTTTTAGGATTTATTATTTTATTAATATGCCAGCTAGTTGCTAAAGGTCCGGTTTCTGCTTCGCCATCGCCAACAACACAAGCAACAATTAAATCAGGGTTATCTAATACTGCACCATAAGCATGAGCAAGACTATAACCTAATTCGCCACCTTCATTGATTGAACCAGGTGTTTCTGGTGCCACATGTGAAGAAATACCACCTGGGAAACTGAATTGTTTAAATAGTTTCTTTAATCCTTCCTCATCTTCTGAAATATCAGGATATACTTCACTATATGTACCATCAATATAATCTTGAGCAACCATAGCGTTGCCACCATGTCCTGGCCCAGAAACATATATCATATTTAAATTATACTTTTTAATAATGCGATTAAGATGTGTATAAATGAAGTTTTGACCAGGAACAGTACCCCAGTGACCAACTATATTCTTTTTTATATCACTAAACTCTAGAGGCCTTTTTAATAAAGGGTTATCTAATAAATATAATTGAGCCGCAGATAAATAATTAGCTACGCGAAAATATTTATCTAGCAACATTACTTCGTTATCACTCATACAATCATCCCTATTCTATCTATTATTATATAATAATTAAAAAAACTACGCAACAGCGTAGTTAATGATTATTCATTACAAGTTGTATTTGTGTCACAAATATCAATTGAATATTGAGATTGTCCTCGGTAATCTCCATTTTCTAAAAAATCATCTTCAGTATCATAGGTAAAAGTAGTTAGCTTAATCTTTGAGGCAATTTGATCTACTTTACTACCTGCGGTTAATTTAATTGAAGTAAAGAAAGTATTATCATTCATTTCTCTTTCTTCGATATGTGAATACCATTTATCATTACGATGAGCATAAGCATCATATAAATATATTTCTATATAATCATAATTCAATTGGGTGGTTGCTGGCCCCATTATATTTTGACTAATCTCAGTCCCATCTTTCAACGTATAAGCAATATTAAACCCTTGTTTAATAGCATGATTTTCATCTAATTCAACCCATTTATTATAAAAAGCATTACCTTTATCAGTTGATAATGTAATAGTCTCATCAGTAGATGGAAACACTTGAACAGTTGTAATATCTTTTTTAGTAACAAAACCTTCTTTAATCTCAGTTAATTTATAAAAAACTCCATTTTTACTAGTATAAAACGCTATTGGGAAACTATTTTCGTCAACATAACTTGGTTCAACTTCTTGTTCTATTACCTCTTCAACCATTACAGGTTCATCAATTACTTTCTCTTCTTCTTGTTTCATACATCCACATAATAATAATATAAGTAACACCATTAATATTTTTTTATACATATTATTCACCCATATAATTATATCATAAATTAATTAAAAAAAATCAGTCATAAACGACTGAAATTTTAATTAATTATCTTGAAATTCCACCTTCACCATTAGTAAAATCATCTTCAAATCCATCTGAACTATCAACTTGACTATTATCTTCATTCATAACTATTTCATAATCTGGAGCATCAGTTTCAACTTGTTCAGAATAACTTGCATTCGAATCATTATCATTTGCCCATGTTTCATCAAGTGATTCATTAATAGCATGACCTACTATAAATAATTCGGCAATAATTGCTCCACCTATAAGAATTGTAATAGCTTTATCAAGAATTTTCCCTGCTAAATTTTTAGTCTTAGCCTTTTTATGATGGCTGTTATAATTTATTTCAGGATCGTTATTAGGAAAGTTTCCATATATTAAATCACCCATTTTTAATTCCCCCTCCATTTAATGTAGCAAATATTGCTTGTATTTGATCTTTTTCTTTATCAGTAAAATTTGTATCTAAATCAGTATAATCTAAGTCTTTATTGTAAGCTGCAGCATAATATTGTTTATCAATATCACTTTTATAAATAATACAATCTTTACCTGATTCTTCTAGTTTAAAAGCTAATATAACTTCCATTTCTTCAGAAGTTCCATCATCTTTTTCAACTGTAATATAAACCTTTTCCACTATATACCTCCATATATAATTATTATAACATTTTTTGCAATATTTTTGCATTTTTTCAGATTTGTTTTACACTTATTAACAATAAAAAAGAGCTTTATAGCTCCTATAGTTATATTTGGTGCGAATGGGTAAGTTATTTCAAACTTTTACTCACAAATTAGAAATTTTATAGTTTTATATCAATTTCTATTAAGATTATACCATAAAAAACTTTTTTTGTAACAAAAAAATAATTTAGTTTATTTCTAAATTATCTTTTATTCTTTATAAGTCTATTTTTACATCTTCTTTTTTTACTTCATCTGCTTCAAAGAATTCCTTTTTAGTCATTCCTTTATTTTTAGCAATACTACTTGTTGGAAATGAAACTAATAATTGATTATATAATGAAACATTTGAATTATAAAGTCTTCTTGCTGCTTGTAAATGCTCTTCTACATCTGCTATAGATTGTTGTAATGTCTTATAGTTTTCGCTTGATTTTAATTCTGGATAACTTTCAGCTACAACATTAATTTTTCTAAAATTTTCATCCATAGCGTGATTTGCATCATTTCTTTCCTTTATAGACATATCTTTACGAAGTTTAATTACTTCAAATAAAGTTTCTTTTTCATGCTTTGCATACGATTTAACAACATCAATCATTTTTGTTAAAACATCATATCTTTTTGTTAAAGCAACATCTATTCCTGAAAGTGCCTCATCAATTTTTACAACTGATCTATTTAATTTATTAGAAGTTGATATATACCATATTACAAAAATAAGTATAATTACAATTACTGCAATTAAAATATATAATGGATTCATACTACACCTCCCTTCTGAATAAATCGTTATCTAAACTCAATTCATCCACAAAATTTGTAATTAGTTTTATATCTTTAACTATGTTTTCTTCTATTTCTTGCTCATTTATTAATTTAAAAACATTATATTCAAAGGAATCTTCATTATTATTTATTGCTATATGCAACCTACTATCTGCAAATCCAAACATAACACCACAATTTAGTTCTTTTGTAATATCCTTTATTTTTTGCATAAAATGTGGTGTTAAAATATAAAATGCATCATGTTCACTTTCGGCATAAATGGTAAAAAGCTTATTAAACTCAACATCTTCCATTTTTACATTAGAAAACTTTTTCTTCCAAGGTAATGTATTAGCACCAAAATGATGACTTAAAACTTGCACATTAGCTTTAAACTTTTTATTAAAGTCAAAAACCATCAGCCTTCCCATGAAAATTGTTTCCCATACTTCTTTTTTATTCCCATCTTTATCTTCTTCTTCATGTTTTTCTTCTATGTGTATATCAGATTGCTCAAATTTAATATTTTTGTAAGTTCCAGAAATATAATCATTTGAATTAAATCTATCTCCAGTATCAAGCATACCTACTTTTTGAATATACTCTTCACTAAATCCATTTTCAGACTTATAGTCAAGATTATCAAAAAATTGGCGAAGTGAATTTAAAACAAATATACTTTTAAATTCATTATTAAATATTTTTATATCTTTTCCATTGACTATACTTTTAATTATAGTAAGTATGATAATAGAAAAAATCAATTCAATAAAAAGAACTATAACAGAAAAATACAATTCCTTGCCACTTGATAGAACAACAACTATTGATATACCCATTATTATTCCAATAACTATCATTCCAATTAGATTACACGTTTTGTTTTTTTTAATAATATTTAATTGCAATGATTTCAATTCTTCAATACTCATAACTTCACTCCAAATCTGTAGATTAATATAATAAAATTACCTATCATATATATGATATCACAAAAATTAACATTCTCATATTCTTTTGATAAAATTTCAGGACAAAAGCATGAAAAATAATTTATTTACACGAATTTAACAATTGATTTAGAACATCAATTAAACGAGAATCAAAGTTATCATTTATATAGGTAACTTTGTTTTTTAAACTATATTTCTTTTTAAATTCAACATTTTTAAGCATGGATAATACCGATTTTCTAATGATATTCATATTAAAAGCAACTTTTTTATCAATAATTGTAGAAGCATCTTCTTTAAGCGTATAATCTAAATGCCAATGTAAATTATTCTCTATCATCCATTCTTTTCTTACAGTTCTGGCAAACAATTCTACATCAAATATGCTCATTATATAGTATCTTTTTTCTATAACAATTTCACCAGTATTAACATTGGTAATTGTCTTTTTACATAAACCAATACTATGTAATTTTTGATATTCTTTTCCCTGATTTTTCTTAAGATAATCAATTTTATTTACATAAAAATCCTTTTATATCTCATTGATACAAAAGGATTAATGAATAATTTAATTATATTTTACAATATATGGACTTGTTGCTGTTCCATCTCCATCCTACTCAAATTCTGTTCCAAGTCGAAGTGAAACGACCGGACGGAGACCGTAACTATAGTACACAAGGCTGTGGCCCAAATAGCTGCCGTTCGCACCGAACTCGACCGCAACGTTGATGTCGAAACTATAGGGCGCCAAAGACCAGTAATAGTCATTCGTATATAAATAATATGATGAATTACCGCTTCCACTTCCACTTACTCCTGCTAAGATTATTTCATCGGCTGTTAATAAGCCTACTGGGTACGTTAATGCTCCATTTCCATTAGCATTTGATACCGTAAATCTATCTGTCTCATTTGGACATGCTATATTTGGTACAACTCCAGTGTTCTTTACTGCTGGTACATTACTTTTACTATACCAACTATTATTATATCTATTATGCGTTCCAAAATGTAAAGACGTTGATAAACTTCCACCACTTTTGTTCAATCCACTTTGTGTATATGTGTTACTACTTCCTGTTGTTTTGTAACTTCTATCATTACAATATATTGTATCTTCTATATATGCACTATAATTGGGCTTATTGGCGTCTACTTCACTTGTTAAATTTGTTCTAAACCAATTATCTATTGCTGTCTTCGCTGTCGAATTATTTACATTTAAGTTATAACTACTATTTCTTGCAACAACATTTGCATCTCCATTTCCCGTCATTTTATACAGAGCATCTTCAATCGTGTCTCCCCCAGTTAATGTTATATAGTATTTATTTGTTCCACTTACATTTACATTATATACATATCTTAAACTTGTGCATGTTGCATCTGAGTTCACAGCATTACAACTATAATGATGCGTTGTATCTGGGGTAGTTACAGAAGCATCAGTAAGTTCATAATGGTCAGTTACCCATGTTGCTGTACTCGCAAATAGCGCATTAGTTGTCCAACCTGAACTGCTGTTTGGATATCTTGCATTACTCATATATCCTACATCGGATGCACTTTGATAACTTGAATTAAATGCACTATTTCCTATTGATGAACGTGACACTGATGCATATACATTCGCCGTTGTTCCGCTCGACTGACTATCTATCTTATAAAGCGTTGTACATGTCGCATCTGCAGCCGTTTGTTTACATGTATATGGATAATTTGTTACTATATCTGGTATTGTTGTACTTGCATTTGCACTTGTTACCGCAACCTGCATTACAGGGTTCGTTCCCTGCTTTAACCTATATGTAATACTAAAGCCCGATCCACTAACAACCTCATAATCATCGGCATAGTAATATCCTGTACTATGACCTATACTTGTCGTTGTTTTTATTTCTCCGATGTGTCCAGCAGGTCGTGTACCACCACAATCATAAGTAATATTCGCGCCACTACCTGTTACCACTGGTTCTCC
>JAEEGL013751144.1_pt1 | contig 17345 bp, 11 predicted proteins | sample 9134231 | NCBI WGS metagenome assembly JAEEGL01 (sample SAMN16246548, study PRJNA631951) | gut metagenome | biome: gut microbiome; feature: rumen; material: fiber-attached | host: Bos | place: Iran: Karaj | collected 2018-10
CCGAACAATTAGCAAAAATAGCAGCAGAATTAGAAAAAATGAATCAAAATCTTTCTAATAGTAAAGAACCTGCTATAGTGTCTCCAATAATTGAACCAGAAGAAAAAGTAGTAAGTGAACCGGCTGATGTAACACCTATTGAAGATCCTGTTACTTCCGAGATTCCTGAAGATATTATCGAAGAATCAAAAGTTGAAAATGAAGGGTTAACTCCAGTAATTGAAACTCCTACTGAAGTAACTGAAGAACCAGTTGCTACTGAAGAAGTTAAGGAAGAACCATTTACTCCTGTTAATGTAGATGAAATTAAAGATGACGTTACTCCAGTAATTGAACCAGAAGTTAAGAATGATTCAAATATTATAGATATAGAAGATCTATTAAAGGATGCTCCTACTGTTCAAGAACCAAAAGTAGAACAAGCACCTGTAGTAGAAGAAACTGCTCCAGTAGTTCCTGAAGAAACTCCTGTAGTAGAAGAACCTAAAGTTGAAGTTCCAGTAGAACCTGCTTTAGAAAAAACAGTTGAATTTAAACCAGATGTATTAGTAGAAGAAAAAAATACACCTGTACCTGAAACAGTTCAACCTACAGTAGAATCTACTGCTGCTCCTGCTGCTGAAATAACTCCTGTGGAACCAGTTCAAGCGCCTACAGTTGAAGCAGTTACTGCTCCAGTATCTATGCCTGAATCTACACCAGTAGTAGAACAACCAGTAAGTCAAAATACTGAATTATATAGTGATGTATCAAAATTATATAGTGGTATGAATGAAGCAAAAACAGGCAATGAACCACATAGAGTAATCCCAGTTAATAGCAATGATTTTGCTAAGAATGATGTAAAAGTTAATTCATTAGTAATGAATAATGCAGCATAATAAATAATCAATAATCAATTCTTATTGATTATTGTTTTTTTATACCACGTATAGTATAATTAAATAGTTAGAGGTGTTAAAATGAAAAATAAACTTAAACCAATTTTTAAAGGTAGAAAATTAAAAGTAGGATATATTTTTGCTTTAATAATAATTATTGCATTTGCAGTTTTAATTTTAAAACTTATATTACCAGGTTCTGGAAATAATAAGTATGGAGATAGATGTGAAGGAACAAAAGAAAATCCATTTACAGAAAAAGCTCAAGCAAAAGTAAGTAAAAATTTAACTGATAGAGAAGTTATTTCAAAAGCATCTATTAAAGTTGATTGCAAATTAATAAAAATTTTATATATAGTTAAAAAAGATGTTTCTAAAGAAGATGCAAAGAATATTGCAGGAGAAGCATATAATCTTATTCCAGAAAAAGTTAGAGCAATGTATGATGTTCAATTTGAAGTAGGAAAAGAAAATGAAGAAGGAACAAAATCAACAAATTCAGAAGGTAAAGAAATAACTACATATCAATTTCCAATAATAGGTTATAGTAACAAGAAAAATCCTGGAATTGTTTGGTCAAATAATTAGGAGAAAAATATGAAGAAGAGAAAAAATATTAATAAAAAGAAAATATTATTAATTGCTTTACCATTAGTTATATTAGCAGTAATTACTGCTATAGCTCTTTCAGTAAATAAGAGTAATAATGAAAAAGGTGTTTTTTCTTTACTAGAGAAAAGATGGATTGAAAAAAATAAGAATACATCTGTTGATGTATCTGTATTAAATGATATTCCTATTTTTGGAGAAGAAGGAGAAGGAGTTTTCTTTGATTTCCTAGATGATTTCTCTAAAGAAACAGGTATAAAATTTAATATGATTCCTTATAAATTAGGAGCAACTCCAGATAGTAAATATTCATTTGAAATGAAGAGTAATTCAAATTTAAAATCATCAGAATTATTATTCTATAGTGATGAATATGCACTTGTTAGTAAAGATAATAAAAGAGTTAAAAGAATATCAGATTTGAAAAATGTAACTATTGGAGCATTAGAAACTGATATAGATTCTATTAGATCTTCTTTTGAAGATAATGATAGTATTATATATAATTCATATAATAGCGTTGATGCTATTATTGAGGCTTTACAAGCTAATGATATAGTATATGCTGTTATACCTAAAACAATATATATTAATAAGGTATTTGCTAATAATTTTTATATAGTTCATAATATACCAGAATTAAATAATGAATGTATATTAAATATAAATGGTTCTGATTCTACATTAAATAGTATTTTTAGAAAATATTATACTAGATGGAGTAAAAAAGAATTAGAAAAATCATATAATAAGAGATTATTAACATTATATTTTGAATCTAAAGAAATAGATGATGTTACAATTGCTAATTTTGAAGGTAAAGAATATACATATGGTTATGTTAAAAATTTACCATATGAATCTAAAATTAATGATGATTTTATAGGATATAATAGTGAAATACTTGATGGTTTTGCTAAGAGTATGAATATTACTTTTAAAATTAAAGAATATAATTCTGTTAGAGATTTAACTACTAATTTAAATAATGAAAAAGTAGATTTAGCATTTAATTATTATAATTTTGAGGATTTAGCTAATAATTTTGATGAAACAGTTTCTCCATATAAAGAGAAAGTAATAGTATTAACACATGTTAATAATACAAAGACTATTGTTCCATCATTAAAGAGTTTAAAGAATCAAGATGTATCTATGATTGATAATAAATTATCTGATTACATTGCTCAAAATTATGGGGCTAATGTTAAAGAATATAAGAAACCTGGATCACTATTCAATTCATTAAATGAAAATAGTATAGTAGTATTAGATTATAACGTTTATGATAATTATAGAAATTCAGAATTAGATAATTTTAAGATTGTTTATGAAGATGAACTTGATGATATAGATTATAATTTTATTGTATTAAATAAAAGTAATAATAAAGGTTTTGTAGGATTATTTAAATTCTATATATCTAATATAGAACCAGATTTATATATGGCAAGAGCAAAAGTTAAACTAGCTAAAGATAGTAAGAAAATAGATTTAACTTTTGTATATATATTAGTAGGATTATTTATATTACTTGGTATTAGTTTAATATATATTAAGATTAAATATAATAATAATAAAATAAGTAAAAATGATAGATTAAAGTATGTAGATAGTTTAACATCATTAAAGAATAGACATTATTTAAATAAAAATTATGAAAAGTGGCAAAGTAATAAAATTTATCCACAAGCAATCATAATAGTTAATGTAAATAAAGTAGGCCATATAAATGATGTATATGGACATAACGAAGGGGATATGGTTCTTAAGAAAGCTGCTAATATATTAATGAATAATCAATTAGAACAAAGTGACATAGTAAGAACTAATGGTGATGAATTCTTAATTTATTTAATAGGCTATGAAGAAAATAAAGTAATAGCTTATATGAGAAAATTAAATAAAGAATTTAAAAATATTCCATATAATTTTGGAGCAACATTAGGTTATAGTATGATTACAAATGATGTTAAGACAATTGATGATGCTATTAATGAAGCAGTTTTAGAAGTAAAAACAAATAAAGAATTAAATAATGAAGATAAATAGTGGGTGTGATTTTAATGAAGCAAATAAAACTTTTGATAAATGAAATTATAGAAGTTTTAGGAAAGCCAGTAATGTCCGTTTTACCTGGGCATCTGTCTTTCTTTTTGCTGCTTTCATCTATTCCAATTATATTAATATTTGGAATGGTAGCATCTGCTTTTTCTTTATCATATGATGAAATATTAAATTTTATTAGTTTAAGTTTACCTGCTAGTACTAGTAAACTTATATTGCCTTTATTTACAGGTAAAACAATTGATTTTAGTGTAGTATTATTGGCGATATCTGCTATATATTTAGCATCTCGTGGAACAAAAGCTATAATAACAGCAGCTAATAATATTTATGGTGTTAAGAAAAATCCTATACAAGAAATAATAAAATCTTTAATAATAACTTTATTATTAATTGTATTATTAATATTTATTATATTTATATTAGTATTTGGAAATAAAATATTAAGTATAATAAGCATTGTTCCTCAAATTGGTTTTATAGGAAGCAAATTATTATGGTTAATAAATCTACTTAGATGGCCTATATCATTCTTTATAATTTTCTTATTTATAAAGATGATATATACACTAACTCCAAACAAGAGAATCAGTAGTAAAAGTGTAAATAAAGGATCATTATTTACAACAGTATTATGGATAGTAATAACATATATTTATTCATTTTATGTAACTAATTATGCATCATATAATGATTATTATGGAAGTGCATCAAATATATTAGTTTTAATGCTATGGATATTTATTATATCTGAAGTATTTGTTATAGGAATGGTTATTAATTCTATTGAAGATAGAAAATTAAATAAAGAGTAAAACAAGCATGTTTTACTCTTTAAAAATGATTGAAAAAATGATATAATTTTAAAAGAGGTAAAAAAATGAAAAAAGTAAAGAATGGATTTGAAAAAATTAGAGATGGAATTAAAAATTTTGATTATAAAAGATATATAAGTACTAATAAACAATTCATAGCATTTGTTATAAGTAATGTTATTAATGCATGTTTACTTAGATTTTTTACTGTACACAATTATTTTGCAATTAAACCATTACTTGCAGATTTAGCTATAGTTTTAATATTAGGATCTTTTGTTTATTTATTTAAAGCAAAGAAGCAATTTACATATTTAATAGTTATATCAGTTGTGTTAAATATTGTATGTATAGTTAACTCATTATATTATACATATTATATGTCTTTTGCGTCTTTCTCACTTATTGCAGTTTCTTTAACTGTTGTGGATGTTGGAGATGCTGTTGTAAAAAATGTTTTACAAATTAAAGATTTTATATTTTTATGGCAAATAATATTTATGATTTGTTATCATATCTATTTAAAGAAAAAGAAATATATTGAATATGCGGGACCAAAGGAAAACAGAAAAAAGAGATTTACTGGTACATTAGTCGGTGGGATTATTATATATGCTATATTCTTTATGACAGTTACTTCAGTAGAATTTTCTAGATTAAGTAAACAATGGAATAGAGAGTTCTTAGTAACTAAGTTTGGTATTTATACATATCAATTTAATGATTTATTTAAGAGTTTAGATGCTAAATTTAATACATTATTTGGTTATGATAATGCTGCGAAAGACTTTAGAGATTATTACAGCAAAAATACAATAGAATTAAAGAATAATGAATATTCAAATATTTTTGAAGGAAAAAATATAATAGTTATACATGCTGAAAGTATACAGAATGCAGCGATTAATCAAGAATTTAATGGAGAAAAAGTAACTCCTAATTTAAATAGAATAAAAGATGAAGGTATATATTTTAGTAATTTCTATTCACAAGCATCTTCTGGTACAAGTTCTGATTCAGAATTTACATTTGCATCATCATTATTCCCTGTAACAAATGGTTCTGTTGCAGTAAGTTATTGGAATAGAGAATATGAGACATTACAAAAATTATTAAAAGAAAAAGGATATAATACATTATCATTCCATGCTAATAATGGGGATTTCTGGAATAGAAATAATTTACATAAGAGTTTAGGATATAATACATTCTATAGTAAATCGTCATATTCAGTTGATGAAGAAAATATTATAGGTCTTGGTTTATCAGATAAAGAGTTTTTTAAACAAACAGTACCTATTCTTAAAAAAGAATATGATGAAAATGGTAAATTCATGGCTACTTTAATAATGCTTAGTAATCATACACCATTTGATGCTTTAGATAAGTATGGTGAATTTGATACTGATATTAAAGAAGATGGTAAAGTATATCCATACATGGAAGATACTAAACTAGGTAATTACTTTAAATCAGCTCACTATGCAGATTCTGCTATAGGAGAATTATTCGAGGAATTAGATAGTGAGGGATTACTTGATAACACAGTAGTAGTTATATATGGAGACCATGATGCTAAATTACCTAAAAAAGATTATGAAAGATTATATAATTATGATAAGGAAACAGATGGTATTATAGATAAAGAAGATGAAAACTATAAACCAGTAGATTACTATGAATATGAAATAAATAGATCAGTACCATTTATTATTTGGACTAAAGATACTAAGTTCAATAAAACAGTTAATACTGCTATGGGAATGGTTGATGTTATGCCAACATTAAGTAATATGTTTGGTTTAAAACCTACATATGCTTTAGGTAATGATATTATGGGATTAGATAATAACTTAGTTGCTTTCCCTAATGGAAATTGGTTAACTAATGATATCTATTATAATAGCCAAAAAGATGAATATAAGGTTATTAATCCTGACGCTATTATAGATAGTAATACTATTACAAAGAATAATGAAATTACATCTAAAAAGTTACAAATATCTAATGATATTATTCTTTATGACTTAATCAAAAATGAAACAGATAGATTAGATAGATCAGAAGGAGAAAAATAATATGAGTAGAGATAAGAAACCTAAAAAAGTAATTAAGATTAAGCCTATAACTAAATTACTTTTATGCTTAATTGTTGTAGCTGTTATAGTTGGTGGATTCTTAGTGTGGAATAATTTTATTAAACCAAGGAGTAATAAACCAAAAGTAGTAGATTCAATTAAAAATGAAGATGTAGATTATGTAGTTAGTGAAACAGATACAAAATTATTTAAAGATACTTTTGGTGAATTAAAGAAAGTATTAAATGCAAAAGAAGTAGATAACAAAAAATATGCTGAAGTTATAACAAAATTATTTGTTATAGATTTCTTTACATTAAGTAATAAAACAAGTAAAAACGATGTAGGTGGAGTACAATTTGTATATGAAAGTTATCAAACAGATTTTGTTGAGGGTGCTAGAAATAGTATATATAAACAAGTACAATCTGATATGTCTGGTAGCAAATTAAATGGATCATTACCAACTGTTACAAAAGTTAAAGTAGATTCAATTGATGAAATATCTCCATATAGTATGTTTGGTGGGAACTTCTTTACTGAAGATCAAGTAGGTTATATGATAAATATAAGCTGGGAATATAAAAATGATGATGATTTTCAAAGCAATGCTACTATTATAGTAGTTCCTGATGGTAAGAAATTATCAGTAGCTAGAATGCAGGAGGCTATGTAATATGAAGAAATATACTAGAGAAGAAAAAATAATTAATAGAAAAAATAATAAATTAATTGGAACAATAACTAGTGTATTTGTAGGTATGTTTCTATGCATAACTGGTTATTTTATATGGAATGTATTAAAACTAAAAGGTATTGAAGATGCTCTTAGATATGTTGGTATTGGTATATTAATATTATTTAGTTTATTAGTTATTAGACTTAATTTTACATTAAGATCACAACCTAAAAAATATAAGTTCATAGTATTAATATTGGTATTATTAGCATTTGGAACAGGTGAATACTTTGCTAGTACATTTATATCAAAAGTTATATCAACTTTTGATAGTATGAATAAAGATACTGTTACTTATACATCTAAATTAATTACTCTAACTGAAAGTGATACAACTAAGAAAAATATTGGTGATAAAAAAATAGGTATAATTAGTGATGAAGAAGATGTTGAAGGTTATGTATTAGCTCAAAAAATAATTAAAAAACAAGGTATTAGCTTAGATAATATTTATGATTATGATGAATATATAACTATGTTAAATGCTTTATATGATGGAGAAATTGATGCTTGTTTTGTACCAGGAAATTATGTTTCTATGTATAAGACTAGATCAGATTTTGAACATATTGGAGATGAAACTAAAGTATTATTTAAACATAGTGAAGAAATGAAGAAAAAAGAAAGCAAAAAGAAGAAAAGAACAACTAGTGTTACTGAACCATTCTCAATCTTAGTAATGGGTGTTGATTCAAATGATGATGAAATAGATGATTGGGGTCTTGGAGATACAGTTATACTTATAACTTTTAATCCAAAGACATTAAATGCTACAATCTTAAGTATTCCAAGAGATACTTATGTACCAATTGCATGTGCAGGAAATGCATTAAGTAAAATAACACATGCTAATCCATATGGAAGTGAATGTGTTAAAGAAACAGTTGAAAACTTCACAGGTATTAATGTTGATTATTATGCAAAGATGAACTTTAAAGGTGTTATTACATTAGTTGATGCATTAGGTGGAATAGATGTTGATGTTCCATATGCATTATGTGAATCTAATCAATATAGAAGTTTTGCTGATGGTAATGTAATTACTGTGGAAAAAGGATGGCAACATCTAAATGGTGTACAAGCATTAGCGTTAGCAAGAAACAGAAAAGTAATAGAATGGTGTGGAGAACATTATTCACAAGGTGAAAGAAATGACTTTGTAAGAGGTCAAAATCAACAATTAGTTATTAAAGGAATTATAAATTCTGCTAAAAATATTAGAACTGCTGATCAATTCTATAAGGTTTTGGATGCAGTAGGAAAAACATTAGAAACAGATTTAACAAGAGAGCAAATGCTTGAATTCTATAATGTATTTAAAGATATATTATTATCTACTGATTCATTAACTGATATGAATGATGTAATAAGCATGCAAAGAACATATTTAAATGGATCTGATGGTCATTTACATGACTATTTAGCAGGAGCAGAATTATATGAATTTTTACCTTCATATAACAGTTTAAATGCTATTACTAAAGCTATGAGAATTAATCTAGAACTTGAAAAAGAAGAATATGATAGATCATTCTCATTTAGTATAGATCAACCATATGAACCAAAAATAATTGGTAAAGATGTATGGGGTGGAGTTAAAAATTATCCACAGCCTGAAAAGAAACCAGAAGCACCTACTTGTGGAACTAATCAAGAATTAGGAGCAGATGGACAAACTTGTGTATGTAAGAGTGGATATAGTAAAAACTCTTATGGATCATGTGCAAGTGAAGAAGAAGATACAACTTGTAAATCAAACGATCCAAATTCAGAAGCTAGTAACGAAGGTGGATGTCAATGTCAATCAGGATATGATGTTGATTCTGATAGTGGATTATGTGTAGAACCACAATCTTCTGAAACTGGAGGAGGAGAATCTGGTGGAGAAACTGGCGGTGAAACTGGAGGAGGCTCTAGTGAAACCGGTGGAGAAGAATCCGGCGGAGGAACTGAAGGAGAATAAAAGATGCTAAAAAGCATCTTTTTTTTGACAAATTTTTACGTTTTTAGATTTATATATATATTTATATATATATTAGACATATGGTTAAATGATATAATAAAATATATAAAAGACTATAGAAAGAGGTGATTTATATGAAAAAATTAGTTAATTATGTTCTAAGTTTTCTTATGATGATCTCTTTAATAGTGCCTTTTATACCTGAAAAAGTATATGCATTATCAAGTAGTTTTACTTTTGCTTATATAGATGCTACAGATTTATCTGTTAGATCATGTGCTAGTGAGAATACTAGCGTATGTCCTAGATTAAGAGATGGTGAAGGAGATACTATTTGGCTTAATAGACCAAGAACAGTTGAAGTAATTGGATATGAAGGAGCATGGTCTAAAATAAGATTTACTTATTGGGGATATACATATGAAGGATTTGTTTATACAAATTATTTAGGTGGATTAAAAACATATACTTTAGATCAAAATTATGCTAATAGTTTAAGAAGAAAAGGATTCCCTGAAAGTTATGTTGAAAAATTATGTAGATTACATGCTGTTCATCCTAATTGGAATTTTGAAGTTGTTGGTAATCTTGATAGTTTAGATACTGCAGTTAGAGAAGAACGTAGACCAATTAATAAGAGTTTAATAAGTACTAGTGATACTAATATGTTATCTAGTGAACCAGGAGCATATTCAAATGGATATTATGTTCAATTTGAACCTGGATGGTATGCTGCATCAGAAAGTGCTGTTAGATACTATCTAGATCCTAGAAACTTCTTAGATGAAAATAGTATATTTATGTTTGAACAATTATCATTTAATGATAATATTAATGAACAAGTTATTCAAAGTATGTTAAATGGAACATTCATGGCAGGTGAATTTATATATAATAATCAAACATATACATTCGCAAGAGCCTTATTAGAGGCAGGTAGAGCAAAGAATGTTAATCCTGTACACTTAGCAGCAAGAATTATTCAAGAACAAGGACCAGGTGGAAGTAATACTGCACATATGGATGGTGGAGATGGACAAATCTATTATAACTATTTCAATTTTGGTGCATCAGGTTCTACTGCAGAATCAATTTATAATGGAGCATTAAATTATGCTAAAGCTAGTGGATGGAATAATCCATATCCTGCATTAATGGGTGCTGCAGAAGATATTTCAGACGGATATATTAGTGGAGGACAAGATACAGTTTACTTACAAAAATTTAATGTAAATGGAACAATAGCAAGATATGGATATCAATATATGGCAAATATTCAAGCACCATATAGTGAAAGTTATAAATCATTTAGATCTTATTGGAGTAATAACTTATTAGAATTAGCATTTACATTTAAAATACCAGTATTTAGTGATATGCCTGCAGGTACATTAGTACCATTAGAAAGTAGTAATAATAACTTAACATCATTAAGTGTATCTAATGCTTCTTTAGTACCAGCATTTGATTCATCAATTACTGAATATAAGTGTTATATAGTAGGAGATATTTCTAAAGTTAAGATTAATGCTGTTCGTGCAGATGATAAAGCAACAGTAACTGGTGATGGAGAAATAAACATTTCTGCAGGTACTACAAATGCAATAATTAAAGTAAAAGCAGAAGATGGATCAGAAAAAGAATATAAGATAGCAATTATAAAGACAGAATCAACTAATGCTACTCCAACAGAAATAGTAAACTCAGTAGGTTTAAATGTTAATAATAGTAATTTGAGTAATTTCACAATAGGTAAAGATATTAGTGAATACTTAACTTCTATTAAAAATAATTTTGCATCTAGTGAAATAAAAACATATGATGCATCAGGCAAAGAAATAACAAAGGGAATTGTATCTACTGGCCAAAAAATAAAAATTAAAAATAATAATCAAGAAATAATATATAACGTAATTGTATATGGTGATACCAATGGCGATGGAAAAATAAGTACAATAGATTATTCAAAAATAAAAGCACATATACAAGGAACTAAAAAATTAGATAATTCATATTTAGATGCCGCAGATACAAGTAAAGATGGAAAGGTTAGTACAATAGATTATTCAAAAATAAAAGCACACATACAAGGAACTAAGAAATTAGAACAATAGGGAGGTTTATATGAAAAAATTAAAATACTTGATATTAGCATTCTTGCTAATACCAATTACAGGATATGCATCAGTATATCATTGCTCTGCACCGGGATCAGTTGAATCTGGTCAAGGATTCTCAGTTACATTTTCTGGAAGTGTACCATCTCAATTTGGTACATGGAAAGGAAGCATAGGAGCAGAAGGAAATGCAAGATATGCTGGAGGAGATTTAGATATTTGGGCTGAAGGAGCAAATTTTAGTAGAACTATTAATTATGTAGCTGGTAATCCTGGTACTGCAAAATTCTATGTCTATGATATAGATGTTTCTGATGAAAATCAGGAATATTCTGGTAGTGATGTATGTACAGTAACTATTACTGAAGCATCTAAACCATCAGGAAATAATGTAAATAATAATAGTAATAATAATACTGTTTCTAATGATCCAGATAAATCTTCTAATAGTTATTTAAAATCTATAAGTATTGACAATGTAAAATTAAATCCAAGTTTTGATAAAGAAAATCTTGAATATAAAGCAGTAGTTTCTGGTGATATTGAAAAAATTAATCTACAAGCAGAAGCAGAAGATGATAAATCATCAGTGGATGGCTTAGGAGAAAAAGAATTAACTGAAGGTGTTAATAGATTTGAAATAAAAGTACATGCTGAAAACGGAGAAGAAAGAATCTATGTAATTGAAGTAACTAGAAAAGAAAAAAATCCAATCGAAGTTATTATTAATAAAAAGAAATATACAGTATTTAAAAAAGAAAGTAATGTTAAACCTCCAAAAGGTTTTGTTAAAACTAATGTAGTTATTGATAAACAAGATGTAGTAGCATATTCAAATGAATATATAAATTATATATTAGTATTACTTGTGGATGAAGAAGGTAATTCAGATTTCTATATTTATAATTCTAAGAATTCTACTTATATTAAATATACAGAAGTTAAATCTAATGATCTAAGATTAGTATTTATAAAAGCAAATAAAGTACCTACTAGTTATAGAAAAACTAAAATAAAAATAAATAATGAAGAAATAGAAGCATATTATATAAAAGGGAATAATGATTTTAAACTAGTATATGCTATAAATATGAATAATGGAGAGGAAGGTTTTTATCAATATGATATTAAAGAAAAAACTTTCCAAAGATATAATAGAAAACTAGTAAGTAGTGTTGAAGACTTTAGTAAAAAACTTGAAATAGGATTAGTTGCAGCAGGAGCATTAGTAGTAATATTAATTATTATAATTATTTCTTTAGCATCATCAAAAAATAAAATAAAAAAAGCTGTTAAAAATAAAAAAGAAAATGATGCAATAAACAAAATAGTTAATAATGAAGAAGTTAAAGAAGAACCTAAAGAATTATCAAGAAAAGAATTAAGAAGATTAAAGAAAGAAGAAAAAAAGAGATTAAAAGAAGAACAAGATGATTTCTTAAATTAATCTGAATAAATATATAAATTATAATCATAATAATACTGACATGATAGTTTATATGTTATTAAAAGATATACGCGGGATGCTATATCTTTTTTTGTATATTTTTGTTATAATATTTATGTAAAGAGGTATCTTTTATGACGAAGTTTAACAAATTTTTTGATAAATTTATTTATATATTTTTATTATTAAGTCCTATTATTAATATTTTTACTAGTAGCTTAATAAAAAATAATAATTATCCTTTATCAATTAGTTTTATATTATTTTTTATTAACTTTGTAATCATATTTATATGGTTATTAAAAAATTATAAATACAATAAAGTTTTATTCTTATTTATTGTATTTTTAATGTTCTTTTTAATGTATTTCTTTGGAAGAAGTAAAGCTAGTTTATTATGTGAGTTTATTAATGTAATTAATATATTCTTTTTACCTATAAGTATGTTATTATTTGGATCTTATAATAATGAAAAAATAAATGATAAATTAGTTACGAAGATATTTATACTATATGAGTTTATATTTGTAATATCTAGTATGTTTAATTTAAATTTATATAACAATATATTTATTAGTGTAATATTATTAATACTAGGTACAATATCTTTAAATTATATTAATAATTCTAAAAGTTTTATTTTAAAAATAGTTTCTTATATACTATTATTCTTATGTGTATATTATTCTAATACTATAATTATGTATTTAGGAACAATAATTATAATGTTATTTATTCTTATTCGATATATTAAATATAGTAGAATATTTAAAGTAGATAAATGGCAAAAAAGAAATATTATAATCTCAGTATTTATAATTGCATTATTAATTGGATTATGCCCTATTATGAAGATTACTCATACTATAAAAGATAATAAAATAACTAATTATAAAAATATAGTAGAGTATGTTGGATATAATAGAAAAACTGATGCCTTAGTAAGAGTAAATAATGTATTTACTAAAGGGAAAATTGAAAATTATATATATGGTATAGGAAAATATAAAATAAATGAAATAGATACTATTACAGTAGATGCATTTGATATATTTTATGGAATAGGTTTATTTGGAGTAATAGTATATATATTAATAATTTTATATAACACTAGATATAATGAGTTAAGAGATAAATATGGATTCTCATTTATAATTGCATTACTTTTATCATTTTTAGGAGGAGTAATAATAAATCCTAGTATATCTATTTATATTTCATTACTATATTTATTAAGTAAGAATTCATTAACATTAGATAAACAAAAAATATTATTAGTATCAAATACTTATCCTTCAAAAAAATATAAACAATATGGGTCATTTATTAAAAATACAGAAGAAGTATTAAAAGATCATGGTTTTATAGTAGATAGAGTAGTAATAACTAAACAAGATAATATTATATTTAAGTTATTTGCATATATAAGAATGAATATATTAGTTATATTAAAAGGAATATTTAATAATTATGATTATATATATGCACATTATGTATCTCATACAGGATTTGCACCAATATTTATTAAAAAGACAAGTGCTAATATAAAAATAGTATTTAATGCACATGGAAATGATGTAATGTCTGATGATGAAGAAACAAGAAATGTAAAAAGAAGTAAGAAATATTTAAAATATGCTTATAAGGTAGTAGTACCTTCAGAGTATTATAAAAAGATAATGATTGATAATTATAATATTAAAGAAAGTAAAATATTTGTTTATCCTTCTGGAGGAGTAGATACTAAAATATTTAAAAAAATAGATATGAAAGAAGCTAAAAAGGAAGCCAAATTATCTAATAAATATAATTATATTGGATATGTATCTAAGTTAGAAAAAAATAAAGGATATGATATATTTTTAAAAGCTATTAATATATTAAAAGATAAAAAAGAATTAAAGAATTATAAGTATTTAGTAGTAGGCTCTGGTGAAGAAGAAGATAAGTTTATGGATATGGTTAAGTCTTTAGAATTAGAAGATTACTTAGAAATAAGAAATCTTGTTTCACAAGAAGAATTAATAAATATATATAATTCACTTGATATATTTGTATTTCCTACATATAGAAAAAGTGAATCACTAGGACTTGTAGGACTAGAAGCAATGGCATGTGAAGTACTAGTTACTACTAGTAATGCATATGGTCCAACTTCATATCTAGTAGATAATAAAAATGGATTATTCTTTGAAAAAGAAAATAGTGAAGATCTTGCTAATAAGATATTAAAATTATTAAATCTAAATAATGAAGAAATGAAGAAAATGAAATCTAAAGCAAGAGAAACTGCAATTAAGTATGATTCATTTAAAACAAGAAATCTAATACTTGATGTGTTTAAATAGGAGTAATTATGAGTAAAATAGGTATAGTTATATTAAATTATAATGATTATGAAGAAACTATAAATTATGTTGAAAAAATTAAAGGATTTAAATCTTTAAACGAAATAGTAATAGTAGATAATAATAGTACTGATACTTCATATAATAAATTAAAGAAAATAGAAAAAGGTAATGTAAGACTATTAAAATCTAATGTTAATAAAGGTTATGCCGCAGGGAATAATATAGGTATTAAATATTTAAAAGATAAAGTTGATTATATTATTATCTCTAATCCAGATATAATAATTGAAGAAAATGTAATTAAAAAATTGCGCGCTGATATGGATGAAAATCCAGAAATAGCAATAGTTTCTCCAGTTATAAAACAAAGAGGAGAATTATTAAGAGGTTGGAAATTACCTAAAATAAAAGATGAAATAGGATTAAATCTAAATTATTTTCATAGACATGTTGAAAAGAAATTAAAATATGATGATAAAAGATATAATAGTGAATTAACTAGAGTAGATGTAGTTTCAGGATGCTTCTTCATGATTAGAAGAGATGTATTAAATTTAGTAGGTAATTTTGATGAATCTACATTCCTTTTCTATGAAGAAAATATATTAGCAACTAAATTAAAGAGAATAAATAAAAAATCTTATATTGATAATGAAGTAAAAATTACACATAATGAATCTGTTACTATTAACAAAACTATGGCTTCAATTAATAAATATAAAAGATTAAAAGATAGTCAAAAAATATATGCTAAATATTACTTACATGCTAATGAATTTCAAATGTTTATACTTAGATTTGTATATTATATAAGTTTAATAATTGCATATATTATTTATTTCTTTAATAAATTATTTAAAAAGAAAAAATAGGAGTTTATATGAAAAAAATATCTATATTATCTCTTCATTTAAGTTATGGTGGAATAGAAAGAGCAATAGTAAGTTTAGCTAATTATCTATGTAATTACTATAATGTAGAAATAGCATGTACATATAAAATAAATGAAGAGTCATCTTTCAAATTAGATAAAAAAGTTAAAGTTAAATATTTAACTGATGTAGTTCCTAATAAAAAGGAATTTAAAGAAGCTTTAAAATCTTTCAAATTAATAACTGCTTTAAAAGAAGGAATTAAATCTGTTAAAATATTAAATTTAAGAAAAAAGACTATGATTAATTATATATCTAATACTGATAGCGATGTAATAATATCTACTAGAGATATATTTAATAAATTATTATCTAAATATAAGAAGAATCAATTAACCATTGGATGGGAACATAATCATCATCATGGTAATATAAAATATGCAAATAAAATAGTTAATAGTGTTAAAGAACTAGATTATTTTATATTAGTATCTAATAATTTAAAAGAATTTTATTCTAAAAGATTAAAGAATACTAAATGTATATATATTCCTAACACTCTAGATTATATATCTGATAAAGTATCTAATTTGAATGAAAAAAGATTAATATCTGTAGGAAGATTATCTAAAGAAAAAGGATATATGGATTTACTTTCTATATCAAAAGAAATATTTAATAAATATAATGATTGGAAATTAGATATTATAGGAGATGGATCAGAAAGAGAGTCTTTAGAAAAATATATTAAAGACAATAATTTATCTAAAAATATAACATTACATGGTTTTAAGGATAAAGAATATATTAATAATTTATTAATGAAATCATCTATATATTTAATGACATCTTATACAGAAAGTTTTGGTATTGTTTTAATAGAAGCTATGAACTTTGGTATTCCTGTTATAGCATTTGATAGTGCAGAAGGTGCTAGAGAAATAATTAAGAATAATGAAAACGGTTATTTAATTAAAAATAGAAATAAAGATGAATATATTAAGAAAGTATTTAATTTAATTGAAGATAAAGATCTTAGATTAAAATTAGGTACTAAAGGTAAACAAGATTCTAAAGAATATAATCCTGATATAGTATATAAAAAATGGATAGAAATAATTAAATAGGAGGAATTATGAAAAAGATATTTGATAAATTAGTTTTAATACTTTTAATATGTCAACCAATAATTGATGTTATTACTTATTTTCAAATTAATAATAATTCTTCTTTTTTATCGCTTTCAATAATTATTAGAAGTTTTATTATGATTATTACTTTCTTATATTTATTTAAAATTAAAAGTGAAAGAAAATATTTAATATTTTTTATTCTATATGTTTTATTAAATATAGGATATATATTATTTAATAAATATTCATTAATTAATGAAGCATATGGAATTA
>JAEEGL016665544.1_pt1 | contig 17345 bp, 9 predicted proteins | sample 9134231 | NCBI WGS metagenome assembly JAEEGL01 (sample SAMN16246548, study PRJNA631951) | gut metagenome | biome: gut microbiome; feature: rumen; material: fiber-attached | host: Bos | place: Iran: Karaj | collected 2018-10
CCTTTTCCGCCTACTGGAAGAAGGTGGGCGTCATCGTGGTGGCTATCCTGGCCGTCTCCGTGTTGAGCATCATCCACGTGGAGGACAAACCCGTGCTGGATATGCCCGCTGCCCTCAAGACCCTGCCCATGGGTGCCATCATCTTCGCCGGCGTGGTCTGTGTCATGAGTACCCCCATCACCAGCGAGCTCACGGGCATCAACGTCTGGATGAGCAATTCCCTCCAGCCCCTGATCGCGGGCGTACCTCCCTTCCTGGTGGTGGTGATCCTGACGGTGCTTGCCATCATCATGACCAACTTCCTCTCCAACGTGGTGACTATGACCCTGTTCTTCAACATCGGCGTGGCCCTGCTGAACAACGGCAGCACCCACATGGGCATGTTCTCGATGCTCATCGGCATCGCCGCCGCCATGGCAACGCTCACGCCCTCCGCCTGCGCCCCCATGCCCCTGGTCTTTGGCCCCGGCCATGTGACCATGAAGAACACCCTGCGGGTCAACCTCGTCTTCATTATCCTGAGCCTGGTGGTCATGTTCGCCTTCGTGGTACCTGTGGCGCCGCTGATCATCAAGTAAGCAAACTCATGGTCCGATATTTCGAGAGGATCTTAAAATCGAAACTGGCCTCTGCACAAAATGCCGGGAGCGCCGTGACCCGCAGGGTTTCGGCGCTCCCGGTATTCTTATCTTTGTTTATCCTGTCAATCGCGCAACTCACATCTTGTGGAAACCCTAACTCAGCCATAAAGTAATCATATGCAAGGGATTTCCGGTATTACTGCTCGGACATGAACGATGTCCACGGCCTCACGAATCGCAGGCAGGAGGGTTATACCGATCCGGAACGGCTTACGGAGGGCGCCAAAACGGCAAAGGAATTGTATTCCGAATCCCAGATCCGGCTGATGATGACCTTTTCTCTCGAAGGCTGCGCCGAGGCCGCGGCCATCCGAAAGCTCTCCGGCGGCAATCCCAACAGGGTGATCCGGCAGGAGGATCTGGACAAAGAAGTATCTAACCTTTGCTCCCCGGGCTCCCCCTTCGTCCGCGCCATGCAGGACGACAAGGCCAGGGAGGAATATATGCGCCTGGCGTCTGCGGGCGGGCCGGAGGAGCTGGGTACTGACCTTCTGGCTGCCGCCAGGGAGCATTCCCGGAAGGCCGCCCAGGGGCAGGTGAACCGTTCCGTCCGGGAGCTGACCTCCGGCCCGGTGAACGCCTATGTAGCGGCGGACAACCTGGCGAATATCCTGGCGGCGAGGTCCCTTGCATTCCGGGCCGACGCCGCGGAGCCGATCACCAACGGCGCTTTCCGTGCCCGTGCGGAGCAGATGAAGGCCGACCCGGCCTTCCAGCGGCTGGCGAGGCGTTACAGCGAAGACCCGACCTTCCGCCGGAGGATGAACGAGTCGCTCACAAAGAGTACCGAAACGCTCCAGAAGGTATATGACCAACTCTCCGCCCCGGCCAATGTCCAACGGGCGGCGGAGCCGAATGACCGGCGCCGGGAACCGGAGCGCGTCTTCGAGCAGCCCCAGCCCGCCCAGGTGACCTGACCTCGGATCGCCGCCTCCGGACGGGGGCAGACACGATGCAGATCAAAATAACCCTCTTCGACATCAATCGAAAAGGGTTCTTTCCTATGATGCGCCTGCAGGCGGGAATACGGGATCCTATCCATAAACCGTGGCGCCTCCGGACGGCCGCGGCATTTGACAATTGGGCCTTTCGCTTCTAAAATATGGGTATCCCGGGTGGAAAGGACTGCTTTCGATGGACAAAAAATCGCCGGCGCGTTTCGTGGAATTCCGGAGTGTTCGGAAGGTCTATAAAATGGGGGAAGTCAGCATCGAGGCGCTGCACGACGTGAACTTCACCATTGAAAAAGGGGAGATCTGCGTGATCGTCGGCCCTTCCGGGGCGGGCAAGACCACGCTGCTCAATATCCTGGGGGGCATGGACCGGCTCACCTCCGGCCAGGTGCTGCTGGACGGCGCCGAGGTCTCCGCCTTTTCCAAACGGGAACTGGCCTCCTACCGGCGGTACGACGTGGGGTTCGTGTTCCAGTTCTACAATCTCATCCAGAACCTTACGGCCATTGAAAATGTGGAGCTGGCCACCCAGATCTGCCGGGAGCCGCTGGACCCCATGGCCGTGATGGAGCAGGTGGGGCTTCGGGACCGGGCGCTGAATTTCCCCTCCCAGCTCTCCGGCGGCGAGCAGCAGCGCGTGGCCATTGCCAGGGCGCTGGCAAAGAATCCGAAGCTCCTCCTCTGCGACGAACCCACCGGCGCCCTGGACTACATGACTGGCAAGCAGATCCTGAAGCTGCTTCAGGATACTGCCCGTAGCAGGGGAATGACCGTGATCATCATCACCCACAACAGCGCCCTCACCGCCATGGCGGACCGGGTCATCCGGGTCAGGAGCGGCACCGTGGCGGAGCAGTACGAAAACGAGCACGCGGTGCCCGTCGAGGAGATCGAATGGTAAGCATGCGCAGGTCATCCGTATTGTTTTTGTCCGTCCTTCGCCAGATCAGGAACACCCTGGGCCGGTACCTTGCCATCTTTGCGATCATCGCTTTGGGCGTGGGCTTCTTCGCCGGGCTGCGGGTCTCCACGGACGCCATGCTGGAAACCGCAGACAAATACCTGCGGGAAAAGAAGCTGTATGATTTCCGGCTCATCAGCACCCTTGGCCTCACCGGGGAGGACGTGGAAGCCTTCGCCGGGCTGGAGGGCGTGGAGATGGCCGTCGGCTCGGTGTGCGCCGACTGCCTCTGCAGGAGCAGCGGGGGGGACACCGTCTTCCGCGCCCACCTGCTGACAGAGGAAATGAACCGGCTGGACCTGGTGGCCGGGCGCCTGCCCGGCGCAGGGGACGAGTGCGTGCTGGACGCGACCTACTTCGGGGAGGAGAGCCTCGGCACCGTGCTGCGCTTCTCCGGGGAGAATTCGGAGGATACCTTCGGCACCTTCGCTTATGACGCCTATACGGTAGTGGGGCTCGTCAACGCCCCGTATTATGCGAATTTCGAGCGGGGCACCACCGCCCTGGGTCAGGGCAAACTGTCCGGCTTCATCTGCCTGCCCGCCGAGGGCTTCGATACGGAGCTTTACACGGAGATATTCCTCACCCTGGAGGATGGGGGAGCTCTTTATTCCGACGAATATGAGGCTGCCGTGGACGGGATGGAGGGCGCGGTCAGCGCGCTGTTGGAGGAGCGGGCGGCGCGCCGGTACGACGGCCTGCGGTCGGATGCCCTGTCCGGGATCACGGACGCCCAGGCGGAGCTGGACGAGGGCCGGGAGACTTACCGCAGCGAGCGGGCGGACGCGGAGAAAGAGCTTGCCGCCGCGCTGGAGGAACTGACCACCGCCCGCAGGGACCTGGATGAGGGCCGGGAGCAGCTGACCGACGGAAAAGAGGAGCTGAGCAGCCAAAAGGCGGAGGCGGAGCGGCGATTTGCCGACGCCCGGCGGGAGCTGGACAATGGCTGGGCGGAGCTGGAAAAGGGCAAGACGGAGCTGGCCGCCCGGCGGGAAGATGCACAGCAGGGCTTTGCCGCCGCCCAGGCGGAGCTGGATGAGGCTGCGGAGCAGATCGCTGAGGGAGAGAAGCAGCTGGAACAGTGCCGAAGCCTCTGGGCCGCGGGGAACGCCCTGGTCCTGGGGATAAACGGCGCCGGCTTCGGCATGCAGTATGCCTCACCGGGCGAGTTGATCGCGGACCTGTCTTCCGGGGCCAATCCGATGCTCACCGCCGTTGTGGACAATGCGCTGGCGGATTACGATATGACGACAGACTCCCTCTGCGCCGCCTGGGACCGGGCCGAGCAGGCGCTGGGCGCGCCGCTGAGCGAGGAGACCGTCGCCGCCCTGTCCGCGGAACTGGACGCCGCCCGGGAGAAGTACGGCGAAGGTGCGGCGCAGCTTGACGAAGCAAAGAACGCGGCGGAAACCGCCTTTGCGGAAGCGGAAGGGCAGATCGTTTCTTCCGAAACGCAGCTTACCGCGGGGGAGACGGAATACGCCGAGAGCCGCCGGGCTGCCTATGACGCCATTGCGGAGGCGGAGCGGGAGATCGCGGATTCGGAGCGGAAGCTCGCAGACGGAGAGGCGGACTATGCCGCCGGGCTGCGGGAATACGAGGATGCCAAGGCGGAGGCGGAGCGGCAGTTTGCCGAGGCGGAGCAGGCGCTGGCGGACGGACAGCGGGAAGTGGACGAGGCCCGGAAGGAACTGGACGCGCTGGAGCCGCCCTCCACCTATGTGCTGGACCGCAGCGCGAACATCGGCTGCGCCACGCTGGATAACGACATGGGGATCGTCCGGGGCGTTTCCCGCGTGTTTCCCCTGTTCTTCTTTCTGGTGGCCGCGCTGGTCTGCGTGACCACCATGACCCGCATGGTGGACGAACAGCGCACCCAGAACGGCGTGCTGAAAGCCCTCGGCTACGGCAGCGGCGCCATCGTCGGCCAGTATCTTTTCTATGCGGGCAGCGCCTCGGCGCTGGGCTGCATCGCGGGCTTCCTCCTGGGGTCCCGCTTCCTGCCCATGGCGCTGTGGCGTGTCTACCGGATCATGTATGCCATCGACCGGCCGGTGGCGTTCATTCTGGACTGGAAGCTGTTTGCTGCCTGCACGGCGCTGTTCCTGCTCTGCTCCCTGGGGGCCACCTGGCTGGTGTGCCGACGGGATCTGAAGGAGTCGGCTGCAGAGCTGATCCGTCCCAAGGCCCCGCCCGCGGGCAAGCGCATCCTGATCGAGCGGGTGAAGTTTCTTTGGAAACGGGTGAAATTCCTCCACAAGGTCTCCATCCGCAATATCCTGCGGTACAAAAAGCGGATGGTCATGATGATCCTGGGAGTGGGCGGCTGTACGGCGCTGCTGCTCACCGGCTTCGGCATCCGGGATTCCATCCAGCACATTCTGGACTATCAGTACGACGAAATCGAGATCTACGACTGCTCCGTTTCCTTCACGAAGGCGCTGAACGCGTCGGATGCGGAGGCTTTCCGCACTGCCCACGCCGAAGAACTTTCCGACGCCGTTTTCCTCCATGTGAGCGCCATGGACCTGACGGCAGGCGGCAAGACGCTGAGCGTCAACACCGTGGTCTTCGAGGAGGAGCCGGAGGGCTTCATCGACCTCCACCGGGGCGAAGAGCATCTCCCCTGGCCGGAGATCGGGGAGACGGTCATCGACTACCGCCTCGCCATGGACTGCGGCCTGAAAACGGGGGATACCGTCACCCTGCGGGATCCGGAGCTGCGGGAGGTCACGCTCACCGTCGCCGGGATTTTCGACAACTATATCTACGATTATGCCTTTATCCGCGCCGACACCTTCCGGGAGCAGTGGGGGACTGCGCCGGAGGTCAAAAGCGCCTATCTCAGGCTGGCGGAGGGCGCGGACCGGCATGCCGCGGCGGCGGCGATCGTGAACGACGGGAATGTGGCTGCCGTCAACCTGCTGGCCGATATGGCGGAAAGGGTGGGCAGCATGCTCGCCAGCATGAACTACGTGGTCCTCATCGTGCTGGTGTGCGCCGGGGCCCTGGCCTTCATCGTGCTGTATAACCTGACCAACATCAGCATCGGGGAGCGGCGGCGGGAGATCGCCACCCTGAAGGTGCTGGGCTTTTATCCCGCCGAGTCGGCCGCCTATGTTTTCCGCGAGAACATGGTGCTGACGGGTATCAGCGCCCTGGCGGGCCTTCCCATGGGCTACGCCCTCCTCTGGTATGTGATGCGGCAGATCAAGATCGGCAGTTTCTATTTCGGCTGCCGCGCCGCGCCTATGAGCTATGTCCTGTCGGTGGCGCTGACCTTCGCCTTTGCAGCGGCAGTGGCTTTCCTCCTCTATTTCAAACTGGAGAAGATCGACATGGCCGATTCCCTGAAGGCGATCGAATGACGGGACAGGCGCTGCGCGTTTTCCCGCAAATCTCATACGATTCTTCGCTGAAAACAAGACAGTCCTTGCGGCCTGATTTGCGCCATCCTTCGCCAGCGTCCTTGGCAGGCGACAGCCCGAAACGCATCCTCCGCCTCGCCTGACACAAATCATTCTCGCAATTCCTCGTCTAGTTTCAACGGAAGATTCGCATGAGCTTCGGCGGGAGCACGGTCCCGGCGTTCCCGCCGTTTCTCCGGCCGGCTCGCGCCGCAAAGGCAATTGCAAGCACATGAGACATTTTTCGTTGCCATACTCTGCTTCTTGTGATAACATTATTTCATAACTGAAAGGACAGGGAGGGTCGGGCATGTGAAAAAATTCCGAAAGTTCACCATTGGCGGGATCGAGAGCAAGATCTTTAATCTGATCCTGCTCACCGCGGTGCTGATTTCCCTGGCCTTCATCGCCGTGACCGGCTATCAGAGCCGCATGCTTACCACCCTGAAAACGGAAACCAGCGCCCGCCAGCAGGAGTCCATTTCCGACATCACGGATGCCGTGATGGACCAGGTGGTGCAGGAGAATATCGCCCGCATCACCCAGCTGCAGGCGACCGAAACGGACGAGATGTTCCGGCGGCTGGAGCTGCGGGTGCGGGTGGTGGCAGAATATGTGGAGAAGCTGCTTTCCGACCCGGAAAGCAATCCTCCGGCGCCTTATGCGCCGCCCAGAGCAGAAATGGACGGGATCCTCTCCGTCCAGGCGACCTATGCCGCCGGCGTTGACCCCGAGGACCCCGCGATCAAAGCCCGCATGGGCCTTATCGCCAACGCTTCGGATCTGATGCTTTCCCTCCTGAAGGCTTATGAAACGGACAATATCTGTATCGGTCTGGCGGAGGGGTGTATGCTCTCGGTGAACGCCCTGTCCGGCGGCTGGGTCCGGGAGGACGGGAGCCCCGTCCGCTTCGACCCCCGGGGGAGATACTGGTACAAGGCGGCGGAAGCCGCCGGGGAGCTGACATTCACCGACGTGGAGATCGACCGGGCGACCGGCGACCTTTGCGTCACCTGCACCAAACCCGTCTACGGCTCCGATGGGGAGCTCCTGGCCGTGGTCAGCGCCGACCTTTTCCTTGATCAGATGCAGCAGACGATCAAGGATTCCGAAGCCGGCGGGGGCTACCTGGTGGTCATCAACCAGAGCGGGCATGTGATCCTGTCCCCGGAGGAGGAGGGGATCTTCCAGGTGCAAAACAGCGCCAGGGCGGCGGATCTCCGCCAGTCCGACAACACCGGTCTGGCCACTCTGGTGACCGACGCCCTCCGGGGCAATACGGATGTCCGGCTGGTGATGATCGACGGAGAGAGCTGCTATGCCGTGGGTGCCCCCATGGAGACCGTGGGCTGGACCATGATCGCCGTCTTCCGGGAGGAAGCAGCCTCGCTGCCCACCCGCATGCTGCGGGAAAGCTATGTGGAGATCGAGGAGGAGGCAACGACCCTCTACCGGGAAAAGAGTGCCGCTTCCAAGCGAACGATCATCATCATCCTCCTCATCCTGCTGACTGCGTTCAGCACGGCGGCCGTTCTTCTGAGCCGGCGGATCGTCAGGCCCCTGAACGACATCACCCGGCGCATCTCAGAGCTGCGGGAAGGCGACCTGGAATTCAAAATGGACAACGCCTACCGCACCGGGGATGAGATCCAGGTGCTGGCGGAATCCTTTGCCGCCATCTCCCACAAAACGGTGCAGTATGTGGAACAGGTGCGGGAGGTCACTGCGGAGAAGGAGCGCATCGGCACGGAGCTGGCCCTGGCCACCCGCATTCAGGCGGATATGCTGCCCAACATCTATCCCGCCTTCCCGGACCGCAGGGATTTCGACATCTACGCCGTCATGGATCCGGCCAAGGAGGTGGGCGGGGACTTCTATGATTTCTTCCTCATCGACGACGATCACCTGTGCATGGTCATGGCGGATGTGTCCGGCAAGGGCGTGCCGGCGGCACTGTTCATGATGGCTTCCCGCATCATTCTGGCCAACAACGCCAAAAACGGGAAATCTCCCGGCCAGATCCTCACCGAGACCAACGCCACCATCTGCGCCAACAACCGGGAGGAGATGTTCGTCACCGTATGGCTGGGCATCCTGGAGTTGTCCACCGGCGTTCTCACGGCGGCCAACGCGGGCCATGAGTACCCCATCCTGAAAACGCCTCTCGGCATGTTCGAACTTTATAAGGATAAGCACGGCCTGGTCATCGGCGGCATTGAGGGATTTCAATACGAGGAATACGTCCTCACCATGGAGCCCGGCAGCAAGCTCTTTCTCTATACCGATGGGGTGCCGGAGGCCATGGACGACATGGATTCCCTCTTCGGCACGGAGCGGATGCTGGCGGCCCTGAACGGCGAACCCGATGCACCCCCGGAGGGCATCCTGAAAAACGTGCGCCGGGCGGTGGACGCCTTTGTGGGCGAAGCTGAGCAGTTCGACGATCTCACCATGCTCTGCCTCCACTATATGGGGCCGGAGAAGGACCGGCCGGACCTTCCCGGCAGAGAAAAATGATCATCCCTCCGCGGCAGCGTGCCCCTGCGGCAGCCGATTGTTTGGGCGGCAGCCGCAGGGGCGATTTCCTGATTTTGAGAGCCACGGGTTTTATCGGCGAAAGTTATTAAACAAGTATCTGATTCCATAAGAAAACACAACGGCGGCAGAAGTACTTAATCCGGTTTCCGGTACTTCTGCCGCTTAACCTTTGTTGCCGTTCCCTTCACGGGCATTGACGGAGATGCGCTTTCGATGCTAAACTGAAAACAGTAGCTGCACCCAAAGCAGACCGGCTGCCGCTTTCAAGAAGAAAGGGAGAGAATATAAATGAAGTTCAGAAAACCGCTGGCCCTGCTGCTGACGCTTATCCTGCTGCTGGCCCTGGCAGCGCCTGCCCCGGCCGCCGACGAAGCGTGGTATGCGGAAGCGGTAGCCTTTGTGATCGAGCGCGGCCTGATGGAGAGCGGTGAAGGCGGCTTTGACCCCGGCGGCGCAGCCACGGGGGAAGTGCTGCTGGGCGCGCTTTACGGCATGGAGGGCAGTCCGTCAGCCCGGACGGGGGACCCCGCCGCCCTCTGGAAGGAAACGCTGCCCGGCATATCTGCCGGTGCCCTTGTCCGAAGCGAGGCCGGGGAATTCCTGAGCACCTACGCGGCCTCCAGAGGCTTCGACCCCGCCGGGCTGCTGATCGGGGATCCCGCAGGGGACCTGATGCTGGACAAGGTGCTCACCCGCGCGGAGCTTGCCCAGATCCTTCTGCGGCTGAGCGGAAAGGACATCCCCGCATTTGAAGAGATCACCGACCTGCAGATCCTGTCCACCAGCGACCTCCACGGCAAACTCTATCCCTGGATCTATGCGACGGATTCGGAGGATACTTCCGGGAGCATGACCCAGCTCGCCTCCGCAGTCAAGGCCCTGCGCGGGGAAAACAGTCTTCTGGTGGATGCCGGAGACACCATTCAGGACAATTACGCCCATCTTTTCCTGGACGATGACGTCCATCCCATGATCGCGGCGCTGAACGCCATCGGCTACGACGTCTGGGTCACGGGAAACCATGAATACAACTTCGGCCTGGAGAATCTCCGAAAGGACATCGCCGCCTGCGAGGCCCGGACCCTTGTGGGCAATGTCCTGGATGCGGAGGGCGAACCCCTGGCCCCCGGCTATACGGTCATTGAGAAAAACGGCCTCCGGATCGGCATTATCGGCATGGTCACGCCGAACATCGTCCACTGGGACGCCATGAACCTCACAGGTTGCACGGTCAGCAATCCCGTCGAGGAAACGCGGAAGATCATTGACCGGATCAGGGACGACACGGATGTCCTCATCGGTGTGATGCACATGGGACTTCCCGATGACATCGGCATGGAGGATTCCGGCGTGATCGCCCTGGCCGATGCCTGTCCGGACTTTGCCATGATCGTGGCCGCCCACTCCCATGAACTCATCGAGGCCGGGGAGCTGAACGGCGTGCTGGTCGTGGAGAACAAGCACCAGGCCCAGACCATAAGCGAGGCCCACCTCTACCTGGGCAAGTCCGCGGAGGGCTGGATCCTTCTCCGGAGGAGCGCAAAGGCCCATCTGATCGCCCCTTATGAGCCGGACGCAGCCCTGGCCGAGCTGCTCAGGCCTTATCATGAAAGGGCACTTGCCGACGCTCATGTGGTCATCGGCAGGCTGGAGGGCGGCGATCTCGTGCCCGAAAACGAAATTGCCCAGATCCCCGCGGCGCAGATCATGGATACCGCCATGATCGACCTCGTCAACGAGGTGCAGATGTACTACTCCGGCGCACGTGTGTCCGCCACGGCTCTGTTCACAATGAATGCCAACCTCAGGGAGGGGGAGATCCGCCGGTCGGACGTTTCCCAAATCTATAAATACGACAACACGCTCTATCTGCTTCAGATGACGGGTGCGCAGCTCAAAGCGTATATGGAGTGGTCTGCCGGCTATTACAATCAGTATCGGGACGGGGATCTGACCATCTCCTTTGACGAGAGTATCCGGGCCTATCTCTATGACATGTTTTCCGGTGTCAGCTATGAGATCGACATCTCGAAGCCTGTGGGAGAGCGGATCGTGAATCTGACCTGGCCGGACGGAACGCCGGTCATGGACGACGACAGCTTCACCATTGCCGTCAACAACTACCGCGCCAACACACAGCTCCTGGGCGACGCCATTTACGGCGACGGGGAAAAGCCGGTGCTGCTGGAGATCGATGTGCGGGGCGACATCGGCGGCGTGCGGGAGCTGATTGCGGAATACATCCGTACCGTCAAGGGCGGTGTGATCACGCCGGTCTGCGATCATAACTGGCGGATCATCGGCTGCGATTGGGATGAGGCGCTGCATCAAAAGGCCGTGGAGCTGCTCAGCGCCGGTATCCTGACCGTTCCTGCCTCCGCGGACGGGCGCACCCCCAACGTGCGGTCCATTACCGTGGACGACCTGGACCTGCCTTAAATGTGCCCCGCGCCGGCGCATCCGCGCCGGCGCGGATATGAAAACGATAATATCGGAGGTGACCTCATGGGAAAGCTGCTGTGGGAAGCATCCAGGGGCAAGAAATGCCGCTGCGTGATGCGCAAATTCATCAACTATGTGAACGCGAGGGAAGGACAGTCCATCCGAAGCTATGACCAGCTGCACAAATGGTCCGTTTCCGAGCCCCTGTTCTTCTGGAACGATGTGTGGGACTATTTCGGGATCATCGGGGAAAAGCCCTTCAACTGCTCCTTCAAATCCCGTCTGTATTTCAAGGACAGCGTATGGTTTCCCGGCGCAAAGGTCAACTACGCCGAAAACATGCTGAAGCATATGTACGGTGAGGATGAGGGCATGGTCTTCCGGGGCGAGGACAAGGTGCGGCGCAGCCTGACGCGGGATGATGTGCGTCATGAGGTTGTGAAAATGGCGAAGGCCCTCCTGGACGCGGGGGTGGAAAAGGGCATGGTCGTAGCCGGTTATCTGCCCAATCTGCCGGAAACGGTGATCGCCATGCTGGCCAGCGCGGCCATCGGAGCCATCTGGTGCTCCTGCGCAACGGACATAGGGCCGGGGGCAGCCATCGACCGCATCGGGCAGACGGCGCCCGCCGTCCTGGTGACTGCGGACGGGTATTATTACAAGGGAAAAAACTTCCCCGTCCTGCCCAACGCGAAGGCCATCGTTGACGCCATCCCCTCCGTGAAAAAGGCCGTGGTCGTCCACTATGCGGGCAGCGGCCTGGAAGGTGCAGAGCTGGACGAACGCTGGACCATGTGGGAGGATTTCACCGGGGATTTCGACGGTGAGGTGTTCCATTTCGAGCGTTTCCCCTATGAGCAGCCCCTGGTCATCATGTTCTCCTCCGGCACCACCGGCAAACCCAAGTGCATGGTCCAGTCCGCCATGGGCCTGCTGCTGAACCAGCTGAAGGAGCTGGGCCTGCACAGCGACATGGCCTGGTCCGACAGCCTGCTGTACATCACCACCTGCAGCTGGATGATGTGGAATTGGCAGGCCGCCTCCATCGGCCTGGGCGTGCGCCTGGTGCTCTTCGACGGCAATCCCTCCTGGCCGGACCACAGCACCATCTGGAAGATCATCGAGGAAGAAAAAGTCACCATTTTCGGCCTCTCCGCCAGCTATATCCACGGCCTTATCCGGGACGGCTTCGTGCCCAAGGACGTGGTTGACCTCACCGCTCTGCGGGAGGTGTCCCAGACCGGCTCGGCCCTTTCCGAGCAGGGCTTCCATTTCATCTACGACAAGATCAAGCAGGACCTTTTCTTCAATTCCATCGCCGGGGGCACGGACATCAACGGCTGTTTCGCCATTGCCAATCCCCTGAAGCCGGTGTATTCCGGCGAGCTGCAGGGGCCCGGCCTGGGCATGGACATCGACTGCTTCGATGAAAACGGCAATTCCGTCCGGGACAGGGAAGGGGAGCTGGTCTGCAAGATCCCTGCCCCCTCCATGCCGCTGTATTTCTGGAACGATCCCGGCGGAAAGCGGTATCACAGCGCCTATTTTGATGTGTTTCCCGGCATCTGGATGCACGGCGACTATGTCACTATCTCCTCGGAAACCGGCGGCGTCACCTTCAACGGCCGCTCCGATTCGGTGCTGAAGCCCTCCGGCGTGCGCATCGGCACCGTGGAAATCTACAATATCGTAGAGAGCATGGAGGAGGTCAGCGAGAGCCTCGCCATCGGCCAGGATCTGGAGGAGGACCAGCGGGTCATCCTTTTCGTCCAGTGCAAAGAGGGCTATTCCCTGGATGATGCGCTGATCCGGAAAATCAAAACGGACCTGCGTACGAAGGCATCTCCCCGGCATGTCCCCGCCGTTGTACGCCAGGTCACGGACATTCCCCGCACCCATAACGGCAAGAAAGTGGAGAGCGCCGTGACGAACATTATGAACGGCCGCGACGTCACCAACCGGGATGCCCTGGCCAATCCGGACTCCCTGGAAGAATACATCCGCATCAAGGCGGAACTGTGATCCCGCATATTTCGGGCAACACCGCGTAATCCGCGGCACGCATCTTGCTTGCACACTGTTCCGTCATATCGCCCAAAAATCCGCGGTAATACAAAAAAGTAATGCCTGGGGTTTTTGACCAATCTGACGATAATTCTGACCGCGCAATCTGCACACCAGAATTATGCGGTGTTGCCTTAGGCAGTGAATCGCCGCACATGTAGTTTGTTCAGCGGTTGCCGGAGTGCAGAAAAGCCATGCTTACTTATTCCCAGACACAAAAAAGGCGGATCACCGCCTTCATCCTGGGTCTGGCGCTGGCCGTTTCCACCTGCCTGCCCCTGTTCAGGGCCCTCCATTCTCCGGGGGCGTTTCTGTATATGGGTCTGGTGCTGGCCTGGGCGCTGACGGTGCGCCGCCGCATCCTCCACCGGCGCATCCGGCATTTGCTGCTGTGCTGCTGCGCCTTTATGATCTTTTCCTTCGTGCTCCGAGTGAGCCGCTATGACCTGTTTAGAGAGCTGCGGCCCGTCACGGAATACTGCCTTTATCTCTATGGCGTCTGCTATACCATGGCGGCCCTGCTGTCCTTCCTCACGGCCCTGCAGGTGGGCCGGGGGGAGGGGGAGGAGCATCGCCGCCTGCTGCCTCTGTGGCTGGCGGCAGGGCTGCTCAGCGCCGCCATGCTCACTAACCCATGGCATCATTGGTTCTATACTTTCGCACCGGGAGGGGAGGACATCGCCCGCCACGGCCCCATTTACTTCCTCATGACCGCCTGGTGCGCCGTCTTTGCCGTTGCCGCCATCGCTCTGCTCTTCCGCCGCTGCCGCAACAGCGCCTCCCGCCGCTGGTGGTTCCTTCCGGTGGGGGCCTTTGCCGCAGGCGCCGGGCTGCTCACCTGGTATTTCCTGGCGGGAGGCGCGCCCAAGGCGGGGAATCTCAAGCTCTTCAACCTCCACGAGGCCTTTTGCCTGACGGTGATCCTGCCCTTCGAAGCCATGTTCCGCATCGGCCTCATCCCCACCAACAGCGACTATGCGCTTTTCTTCCGCCGCTCGGTCATCAAGGCCGCCCTCCTGGACGAGAGCGGCGAAACGGCGGTCGTCTCTCCCTCCTACAGCGCCGATCCCGGCGCGGGGGAACGCCTGCGCCGCGCCTCCATCCCCGGCGGCAGCGTGGTCTGGTTCGAGGACATCGGGGAGCTGCTGCGGCTGCGGGAGGAACTGACGGCCCTGAATGAGGAACTGGACGCAGAGAACGAGCTGATCCGGGAGGAAAACCGGCTGCGGGAGGAACGCATCGCTTTCGAGACCCGCAACCGCCTCTACGACGGTATTTCCCGGGTGATGGAGCCCCAGATCGAGGCCATGCAGACCCTGATGGCAGAGGGTGAGGGAGCAGACTTCCCCGCCCGGCTGGAACGGGTGCTGGTGATGGGCGCCTATATGAAGCGCATGGGGAACCTGATGCTCCTGGGGGATGGGAAGCGGACCCTGTCCACCCTTGAGCTGGCCCTTTCCCTGGGGGAGAGCCTGGAATACCTCCGGCTGGCAGGGGTCGCCTGTGTCCTGGAAGCGGGGCCGGAGGAGGAATTGCCCACGGCCCGGCTCATCAGCTGCTACCGGGTCTTTGAGCATTTTGTCGAAGCCTGCTGGGGCACTTACCATGCCTGTCGCCTGGCGCTGATGCCGGACCCGGGCACGCTCCTGCGCATGGAGCTGGACTGCCCGGCGCTGCGGGGCGGGGAGGACCGGATCCTTCGGGAAACCCTGGCGGCCCAGGATCTTCGGCTGGAAACCGCCTGGGAGGACGACACCTGGTGCCTTTCCCTGTGCCGGACCGGGGGCGGCGGAAGGGAGGCAGGCGTGTGAGACTGTTTTCCCATATTCCCGACGCCTGGCAGGGAGTGCTGTGCCTCCTGGCCATGCTGGGCGTTTTTCTGCTTCTCTATGACCTGCTGCGCTATCTTCAGCTGGGAAGGCGGAAGCTGATCCCACCCACCGCGCTGCTGCTCCTTCTGGCCTTTGCCCATTTGCAGATCATGATCATGAACGCCTTTTCCAGCCCCTTCTATCCCCTGGGCATCCGTCTCCCCCTGGCGGGGGTGATCGCCGTTTGCCTGGCAGTGCTGGCAGCGTCTCTCCTCCAGCTCCGGGGCATCGGGCGGTGGAGCAAGAATCATATCTCCGCCATGTCGGTAAAGGAGGCCTTCGACCGGCTCCCTGCCGGGCTGTGTTACTATCTGCCGGGGGGGCTGATCAAGCTGGTCAACCGAAGCATGGATGCCCTCTGCTGCGAGGCCCTGGGCGCTCCTCTCCTGGATCCGGAGGGCTTTCGGCGTTCCCTGGAAGAGAACGGTCTGCCCGTCTCCCTCCGCGGCGGAGAAACGCCGGTGATCCGCTTGGCCAACGGCAGGGTCTACAGCTTCCGCCACCGGCTGCTGAACACGGAGCTGGGAGAGGTCCACGAGCTGCTGGCCATGGACGTCAGCGAGGATTGGGCGCTGAACCGGGAGTTGGAGGAGAAGCAGGCGCGGGCCAGGGAACTGAATGTTCGCCTAAAGGCCCTGCTGGGCAGCATCGAATACCTCACCATGAGCCGGGAACTGATGCAGCTGAAAAGTGAGCTCCACGATCGGCTGGGACAAAGCCTGCTGCTGTCCCGCCGCTATCTGCTGGAACCCGGCAGCGTGGAGGAGAGCGAAGTGCGGGAGGCTTGGCAGAAAAACCTGAGTCTGCTGGAAAACAGCCGCCCGGAGAGCTGGCAGGCTCCCTATTACCTTCGAAAGCTGGAGGCTGAGGCCCTGGGTATTCGCCTGGAGATCAGCGGCAGCCTCCCGGAGGAGAGCAGACTGATCCCCGTGGTGGAGACCGCCCTCAGTGTCCATGTCACCAATGTGCTGCGCCATGCCCGCGGCAACCGGGCGCTGGTGAGCTGCCGCCGGGAAAGGGGCGGGTATTGTCTGGAACTCACCAACGATGGGGATCCTCCGGCACTGCCGCTCCGGGAGGGAGGCGGCCTGGGGAATCTGCGCAGTCGAGTGGAGGCCCTGGGAGGCAGCATGGCCCTGGAAGCCTCGCCGACATTCCGGCTGGGGATATGGCTGCCTGGGAGCGAAGGAGGAGATATCGCATGAGCTGGAGCGTTGTGATCGCGGAGGACTATAAGATGGTACGGGAGGTCTTCACAACCACCGTGGAGAATGCACCCGCTTACCGCCTGGCGGGCGCCTACGCCACCGCGACGGAAGCGGCGGAGCACTGCCTGGCCTTTCCCGTGGACCTGCTGCTCCTGGACGTGCTGTTTCCCGGCGGCATCAGCGGCCTGGAGGCTGCCCGGATCGTCAAGGCCCGACGGCCGGAAACGAAGATCATCATCGTTACCTCCATGCCGGAGCTGAGTTTTCTCCGCAGGGCCAGGGAGATCGGTGTGGAGAGCTTCTGGTATAAGGAGGTGCAGGAGCAGCCTTTGCTGGAGATCATGGACCGCACCATGGCGGGCCAGTCCGTCTATCCCGATGCGCCGCCCCCCGTTGCGGTAGGCAATGCCAGCAGCGCCGACTTCACCGAGCGGGAGGCGGCGGTGCTGCGGGAGCTGGTGAGCGGGGCCGGCAACCGGGAGATCGCTGCCTGTCTGGGCATTGCGGAGAACACGGTGAAGATGCATATCTCCAATATGCTGCAGAAGACGGGCTTTCACAGCCGCCTGGAGCTGGCGGTGAAAGCCCGCCACCTGGGCATAGCCATCAAGGAGTGAAGTTTTCTTTCCGACACCTGCCTTTGAGGGTATCGGATCCCTTTTTGGAGCGTGAATTAGGTAAAATGTCCATTCCTCGTCAGCGCGACGTTCCGAAGAAAATGTGGCAATCCGTTTCCTTTCGAAAAACTACTGCACAGTCTGCACACCAGGATTGTGCGGTGTTTCAAAAAACAACGATGCCGGACTCTGAAATAGAATCCGGCATCGTCGTTATACTTGCGATTTACAGGAGAACTTGTTTTGACCCTTAGTTTTTGGTTGTGCAGGCACCTTTATCCGACTTTCATCGTGACAGTATTGGAAGTGACAGAGTTGCCGAGAGAATCCTTGATGACGCAGTAGAGCTGACGCCCGGAATTGGCTTCCGTCAGGGTAGCGGAATAAGTAGCGGTTTTGCTGCCGGACTTCGTAAAGGTATTGCTGCCGGGATTCTTGAAATACCACTGATAGGTGAGGCCGGTGCCGGATGCAGCCACGGTAGCGGTGGCGGTGCTGCCCACGGCACCGACGTAATTCTTCGGCTGTGTGGTGATGGAAAGACCGGAACCGATAGACATCGTGACGGTGTTGGAGGTGACGGAATTGCCGAGAGAATCCTTGACAACGCAGTAGAGCTGACGCCCGGAGTTGGCTTCCGTCA
>JAEEGL010390799.1_pt1 | contig 17344 bp, 9 predicted proteins | sample 9134231 | NCBI WGS metagenome assembly JAEEGL01 (sample SAMN16246548, study PRJNA631951) | gut metagenome | biome: gut microbiome; feature: rumen; material: fiber-attached | host: Bos | place: Iran: Karaj | collected 2018-10
AATAGTTGTTTAATAAGTTTTAATGTTTTCATAATCTTATCGGTTTTTAGTTAAAATATATCTGTTTCAAAAGGGTTTAGCAATCACTTTACAAAGATACATAATATACTTGAAACTTCCAAATTATTGAATGGTATTTGGCTCCTTTTTTCATGGGAGTAGAAAAATTACAAAATTACAATTACAAAATTACATTTAGGTACCTATTACTTTCTGAAATAGAAAATCGTTAGGAAAAGAACGTTTATTTTGCAAAACTATAAGTATATATATTTTATATTAATATATTATAATAATAATATATTAATATAAGAGTATAATTTAACTATTCTCTAACCACTCAACAATATATGTGAAGGTACTAAATGTAATTTTGTAATTGTAATTTTGTAATATTTTGTATGGAAGCTACCCTTTGCAGCATGCATACATTATGTATAGAGTCCGCATAAATATTCATTATCGGACAAAAACATAGTGTTGAGATTTATTATCTCACCATCAATACGGCAATGCGTTTTTTAACTGATTATCAAACACTTGCGTACTGGATTGTTTTTTGGATTCACCGCGAATGCTGGAGCCAGCATATTGTGCTTGAATAGCAGACTGCCCTACTCCATGTGCCACCTCGCTAAGTGTTGGCGATACGGGATTCACCATCCATTCGGGTACATTATAACTCAACATCATGCGCTGGTAGGTATCTGGTTCTTTTTGTGGGAGAACAAAAGGACGGGAAACTCGACCATTCTTGTCGAAATATGCCATATAGAGTCGCGTGAAATTGCCGTCTTCCCTCCGTGAGGAGAACAATATCCATCGTCCATTAGACGACCAAGCATGGTAACTTTCGGTGAACGGACTGTTCATCTTGCTGACATCTACCAAATCATTGGTAGTCAGGTCAATTATATATAAGTCGGAAGAATGGTGCCAGATATGGAACTGGCCATAATCAGCCATCGAGAACAACAGATAACGACCGTCGGGAGACAATCGTGGGAAGGCAGCACTCTTATTCAATGCAGCGGCATCAAACACCAGTTCTCTCTCCCCAAACGACATGGTTTTCTCGTCGAATGAGCGCTTGTAGATGTTGTAATGCAGTCCTTGATAGTCATCTACCAATCGGTCAACAAAACTATCTGCCTCTACGTCCACATGAGCAGAGACGAAATAGAGCGTCTTTCCGTCAGCACTCCACGCAGGAAACGACTCAAATTCATCGGCAGCACGGTCGATGTCGTAAACACGATTATTCTCCACGTCATAGAGAATCAAGTCGCTGGCAAAATCCATCACCTCCACCTTCTGCAAGTTCTTCGTGTGAAACACCTGATAGGTCTTGTTGACGGAATAGGCAATGATATTCCTCTTCGGATGCCAGGCAGGATAAACGCCTGCCGCGAGGGTTTTGTCGGTCTTGAGGTCAATCTTTTTCACTTGGTTTCCATCCATGAAAACGGTACCGCCCTTTTCTTGCCGAATATGGAATTGCGAACGATGTGTGCGATTATAGTCTTGTGGTACGTGACAATTGATACATTGTCCGTTCTCCTCATTGTCGTAAAAACGATTATCGTATATCACGCGTTCCTCGAAATTGGTTGTGTTACGCTGACAAATCGCCAATTGTCCGTATCCTTCGTAGGAAGGAGGAATCAAACGATAAGTGATATAGGGGTCTATTTCCTCTTCGGCCACTTGGTTCTTGATGGATTCAAACAACTGCCATTGACCGTCGTTCTTGACATAAACATCCATGGTGATGGTCTTCCCTTTCGCAGACGACAAGAGCGTGCTCCACGCCTTTTCGGGGAAGTAGATGGTGGGACCTTCGCAAACGATTCCCGATGGGTCCGCATCGCAATAGACATGAGCGATAAACTCATCACCTTGTTCCAAGATATTGAAATTCATGGGTGCGATATTCGGAGGCAATACGGCATCGTGACAATCGGGATAGACGTTCGCCATGCGATGAACACGAGAGGCATTGTCGGGAACGGAAACATGACATCCTACTAAGGCAAAAGCCCAAACGATGAACAACCAATGATATCTCTTCATAATACAATCAATACGTGATGATGTCATCTACATAAAAGAAATAATACCAATAAGTTTGACCAAACTGCGGTTTCAAGGCCGTACGACTATAGTTGTCGTCAGCATTCTGTCGCACCTGCCCGAAGAAGTCATTGTATCGTTGCTTAGTAACGTCGCTCACGGGCAATCCCGTGATATCCACCTGATACATTTGACTAAAGAGCAACACGGCCTCTTGCAAGTGAGTGGGCAATTCTGCGGCTTGCGCCTCAACGCCCAGACTTTCCCACCATTTGGCGAAATGTTCCCAAAAGGCATCTCGGTCTTTCCGAATCATACTGCAAATAAGCGATAGTTCAAGCACGGGTTTCTCACCTTCCACAATGGGCGAATAGGTGTTTAAGATGGCACCCTCTACCACACCTTGGTCGTAATCCAGGCGATTGGGGTGAGACATGAATTGCTTGACTTCGTCAATCTCTTCTTTAGATAGTGGTTGTGGTTGATAGAAAGTACGTGAGAGTAAGGCAGCATATTTCTCTACCAATGGCTGTTCATCGTTCACGACGGCACTTTGGTACATATACCGCAAGTATTCGGGACGCATACCATATTCAACGATGCCCTCCATGCCCCACCGATAGGCACCATTGGGAATACCAAAATGATAATACAAGGCCCTACTTCCAATCAATTGCAAATACTGTTCGTCGCGTGGGGCTTGATAGGAAGCGGAACCATCGGGATAATAAAACGCCGCATCCGCTAAATGGCCCGTCTTAAGCAACGCCAACCGAGTGAACATCACCTGCAAGCGTGTAGGCGTTTCCTTGCCTTCTGAGGCGATATCCAACACGTGTTGGTAGTCGTGTCTCTCTATGGCTTGTTTCATGTCTGTAATGGCACGGAAATTCGCGTCGCGCATGGTTCCCATCCAAACATAGACACCACCCATGAACACACAAAAAAGATAAAAATATTTATATTGCACTCGACCAGGACGACATAACGCCAAGATAAGCACAACGACAAAAGTCAGGATACAAGGGATGAAATAAGTGAACTCTGACGACCAACGATAATCAGGCAAGCCTTGTGTGTAAAGGGATGAACGCAAATTGATGATATATCCCATACCATACAATACTTGTGGTACGGCCAATACGAGAATCAACAAGCAAATGGCAAAGGCAAAACGCCATTTTTTTCCTTCAATCAGTTCGATGATCACGATGAGAATAGCCGCCCACTCTGCATAAACACCAAGACACCAATATCCCAACGTGGGAATCAGGACAATCATCAAGCACTTCCACACGACGTGGGACAATCGTTTCCAACAACCTACCAACAATACCGCCAATAACACTCCTACGGGAAGCGTAAAGGCGATGGCTGGCGTCTTGAGCAGATATAACAAGTAGCCCACTTGCGAATAGTTGAGCAATAACAACAAGGAAGGCAACCAGCATACGCTAAACAATTCTTCAGAAACACGAAAAGCCCATCGGATGGTATATGCCAATGCCACGAGAACGGCAATGAACAACAACGCTCCTAACCACGGATAACAAAAACATGCTTGCAAGAAGGAACTCAGGTAAAAGAGGAAGCCCCCTACTCTGCCTATCATCTCCTTGAAAAACACGCTATCGAAGAAGAATGGCGTGTAGTCTGCCGTTTCAAGCAAGAAAGACTGTCCTAAACTACCGTATAAGACACATACGGAAAAGACGATGAAAACGATTGGAAATAAGATGTGCTTGAGTAATTTCATCCCCAAAAATCCAAAAAGAGGCTGGCTCAAAAGAACCAACCTCTTCATATAAAAGTTGAACAATTATTTCACGATATACTTCTTGCCATTGTAGATATAAATACCCTTTGGCAAGTTCTGCAAGTTGTTGCCTACCTTTGCACCAGAAATGCTATATACACCACTCATGGTCTTCTGGGCAGGAACGAGGTCTTCTGCAAATACACCCTTCACACCTGTTACGAATGCGTCGAAGTTGGCAGTTGCACGGTTCAGCATCTTCAACCACTTCGTCTGGATAGCAGGATCATTGGTATCAAGCGCATCGATAGAAGAAGCTACGGCATTGCGAACAATCTTTGGTTCGTTGTTGGTTTCGATTGCCTCAGAATCTAACAAGGCGAGTTTGCTTTGTGCATTATTAATAGCAGTTTGTAATTCAGACTTCACTGAACCTACATAGTTATTATAGTTGCCATAGTAATTGATTTGTTGGCTACCATAACCATACGTATTACAGAAACCGTCATGACTCAAAGCATCCAAACCAAACTCATATTCTGTAGGAACATTATCGGTCTTATTCAAGGTGATAACAAACCATTCTGGAGTGTTTGCACCATAACCTAATGTGTCAACTAATGAAAGATAGGTATGAATATCTACTGAACCAATTGAATCTGGAGACTCAACAGCCTTTGCAAAATACTTAATGCCAGTAGGATTGCCATAACCAGTATCACGGCTACCATTCTCATTGTAAGCCCAGCATTGAGCAACGAATTCGTATGCACCAGGAGTTGTCAAAACAACCTTTTGAGAAATCTTATTCATGGCATTACCCGAATAACCACGCCAAGAAGAAACGCGTGTGCCACCTTCGAAGTCTGCAGAAGCAGCATATTGGAACTTACCATTACCAGAAGCATTAACAACATCCCAACCAGGTGCAGTAAATGTACTTGTATTACCACCGCTATGATTCTCGAAATTAGCATTTACGATAGCGATACCAGCAGGATTGGTATAAGAAGCTGTTGAGAACTCGAAGTCCTTTCTTGTAGAAATGATATTGGCAAGAGCCTCTTCGAAGTTAGTAACGTCCTCGTCTGTACGAGTAGCCGTAACACCATTAATCAAAGCGTTAGCACGGTCAAGAGCAGCCTTGAATGTAGCCTTTGCTGTTGGGTCAGCACTTGCATTGGCAGGATTGTCGTAAGAAGCTTGTGCATCTGGCAAAGCAGCAACGAGGTCAGTATAAGGCTTGTTGTATGCATAGTAGTTCTGGATGTCACCACGCATGTTACGCATGATCTCTGTCAGAGAGTCAGCTACTTCCTGTGACTGAGGTGCTGCTACCATTGCAGCATAGTCAGCCTCATTCTTGTCAATAGCAGCTTGCAATTCTTCCTTACCCCATGGGAACTCAGCTTTTGGCTTGATAACGATAGCAGAGTCAATCATCACGCGAGCAGCATTGGCGTTAGCCATGATGGTATTGTTGAGGATGTAAGCATCAATAGCATCCTTGGCATCAGCACCTACCTTACGCAACATAGGATTAGCGAGGTCGATTTGTCCACCAAGCTTAGTACCGTTAGTAAGTTGTGGGTGATAGAAACCAACCTTCAATGTCTCGCCTTCCTTCAACTCGCGAAGGATATAATATGGCTGATAGTTACGAGTATCGAGTGTACCGATTTCTACGGAGTCTTCACCGAAGAAGAGCTTACAACCTTCGATTTGTGAATCGTAGTTAGGAGTATAGCGAAGAGCAGAACTTGTACCTGCCATCAAATAACCACGAACATCAATCTTGAACAAATACTTACCTGCTGGCAATGCCTTCTCGATATAAGCATAACCTGCGGCAAGGTCGTAAGAAGCCTGGATATAATCGTAGAGTTTGGTGTTGTCATAACCACTTCCTGTACGGTGGAACCAACGTCCACTACCACCCCAATGCCAGTCACCATTACCTGTAGAACCATTGCGGAGGTCAGGCATAGCGGTGAACTTACCATTGGTGATGTTACCACCTTCGATAAGGTCGTAAGAGTTGTTATCCAAATACATGTTTACCAATCCATCATACTCATAGAAGAATGATTCCATAGCACCTGGATCGTCGAAATCAAGAGACAATGGAGAACCATCACCTGTTTGCAAGCATTGTTCCAAGACTTCCGTGATGCCTGGTAAGTCTTCACCCTTTTCGGTGAACTCCTCGATAGCGAGCATCTTCTTTGCCCAGTCTACCTTGCGCTCTGCGATACGAGTATCATAAACGCTGGCAACTTCGCGAACCTCAATGTCAGTAATTTGAGTTTCTGGAGACATACGACCGATAACTACGTTGATGAAACCATTAGAACCACCTGTAATGGTATCGGTGAAAGAGAAGTTGTACTCTGTCCACTCTGGTCTGATGGCTTGTGTAGTAGCTACTTGTTGGAAACGCTCTCCATCTTTAACCATCGTACCGTCTGCATTGGCATAAACGTCAATGTAGTTGGCACCACCGTAAGTAACGGATGATGTTGTACCCTCAATACCTTTTACCTTCAAGGTAATGATATAAGTCTTGCTGGGTTCAAATGGAATAGACTGGAAGATGTAACAACCAGACTGATCGTCAGCATTGGTCAAACTCATCAAGATGTTTTGACCTTCTGGACCTTGGCCTTCCTCGATTGACCAGAAATCTGGGCTTAATGGAAGTCCTGCAGCATCGGTCCATACATCATAGTTAGCGGCGAAATTACCATTTTGAATGATATTGTCGCCAATAACCTTAAACTTAGCGTCCGTAGTGTAAACGTATTCACCGATGTTTACGGCAAACGACGCACATACACCCATGAAAGCTACGAATGATAAGAGTAATCGCTTTTTCATAAAATGTTGTTTTAGTTAATAATTATTTAAAGGATTGTGTCATAATGTTCTGCAAAAATAAAAAAAATAATTTATTTGGCAAATTTTAAAGTTTTATAATTTTACAATGGCGCATTTTTCACATGTTATTATCAAAAAATGCAGTAATATTTAACACAAATCATGGGGTTAGTTTGGGTTTCAACTCGTCGGGAGAATCATTCGTAAACATATCCACACGTGGTGCTTCGCGTTCAAAAAGATGCGTAATCACATCGGGAGAAAGCGTCAACGAAGGATTGAATTCCTCACTTGCCATGTACTTGAGAAGAGCGTAACGCATCTGGCGTGCAACGATTCGCTTGTCTAAGTTGTTGGTGATGTCCATCGTGGTCATCAACAACTTCCCGTTGAGCACGCGAGCCTCTATCAATATACCCAACTTACGACTAACGTGCCATGTGTCAATGGGTTGGACGATAGGTTGATAATCCTTGGGGAATTCGGAGAGATTCATCACTTGCGTCTTGTTAGCGAGTTCCCACCATTGCAAGTCTTGCCAATCATCCGTGGGGAAATCCTTGAATACGGGATGTTCTTTTTGGATATAAGCGCCCGTAGTATGTGGAGGACGCATCTTAAACCAACTGGTATTCCAGAACACGGGCAAATAGGTATGCTTTACGTCATTACCATAGCGCACTTTTCCAGCAGCCGTAATCAACACATTTCCACCATTTTGCAATACTTCTATAGCCTTGTTGTCGAGCGTATCGGTGATGTAAAATGAAGAATCTTTTGATTGAGATTTCTTTATTGGACGAGCATTCTTCTTGCTCTCCTTCTTGGCCTGAAGTGATTCTTCATTTAACTGAGGATAAACCCAGAAATCCCAATGATTGGAATAAGATAAGGTAGTGTTGAGCTTGTGAACATTCACTTGCAACGTCAATTTCGTAGGTTTCTGAATAGACGATAGTGATACGTTCACTTCGCCCATAGGAATGTTTTTGCCAACAGAAGCAACACCTTTCCACAATGTTCCTCGTTGGTTTAAGCCCGCTATTTGATAGGTTACTTCCACGTTTGCTTGTCCATTCGAAGCAGAAGACAATTCCTCGGAAGTTTGATACAATTCTACGGGAACGATGAGTGATTCGGTGTTCTCGTAAACGAACTTGGGAAATTTTGCCAAAGGAACAACCGGCGAACAAAACTCTCGCCATTCCTTAGCGTTTACATATCCTTTCTCGCGCCAAAACACATTCAAAGGACCCACCAAAGCGGTGCCTTGTCCGCTATAATCATTCAAAGACAAGAGTTGGAAACCAGCATAATCCTTCGTTCTTAGATTGCGTTCCATCTCGTATTTGTACGCCAAGACTTGCAACTTACCACTGGCTTTCAGGAACTTTTCCGCTTGCGGTTCCATTCCATTATCGCGCAAAAGGTCTTTGAAAATCTCAAAGTTGCCTGGTTGATAAGCACAATTCTCATATTGTTTGATTTCTTTGAAATCTGGGAAAGCACACCATTGTCCTTGTTCATGAGCAATGATAGGAGTGTGATTCGGCAAGGAATCCTTATAGTTTCGCGGATATTCAATACCGCTGAAATAATCATCCGACGATGAGGGAGCCTTTCTATCCCAATCAAGTCCTCGTGCTCCACCTTTCACATGATATTCCGAACCGAAATCCCAAGCCCATCCACCACCGACGGAAGCACCACAATAGACTTTCGTGGGGTCGTATTCATGCATGGTTTTCACCCAATCACGACAATAAGGAACCCAATCACCTGCGGGTTCATTGCCAGCTGCCATCATCACAAACGATGGATGATTGCCATATTTATCCAGCATTGCCTTGCCTTCATCTATGAGATATTGGTCGATAGACATACCACGACGCAATCTCACGCCGTGATTTGGCCATGACGGTCCTTCTGGTTGCAAATAGAATCCCAATTGATCTGCCGCTATGAATGCTGCTTCTGGTGGACAATAGGAATGGAAACGCATGTGGTTAAGTCCATAATCCTTGCACTTCTTGAATATTGTCAACCACGATTCTACGTCGGTTGGCGGATAACCCGTTTGTGGAAAGCAACAATTCTCTACCGTTCCTCGCATCCAAATAGGATTTCCGTTGAGATAGAATTGTCGGTCTTTGATGGAAATATCACGCATTCCAAACATCGTTTGAATCGTATCTTTCGCATAAACCACCGTCAACAGATAGTATTCAGGATTGAATTCGTTCCACAAACGACAACTATCAGTCATGTCGAGTTCTATGTCAATAAAACCAGAACTATTCTTTTTGCCGAAGAACATGGCTCCTTCGTGCGTCACAACATGATGATTGTCGCTATTCACCAGTTCTGCCTTGATATGCGTAAACGTTGATGACTTGCCTTTTATCTTGCGTTGACCAGGCGCAGGAGCATAATCGTTGACATGCAAACGCACGAGTGCCTTGTGATGAACAATATCAGGATAGACGTTAACTCGCTCTACGAAACACTTAGGCTTGGCTTGCAATTCCATCTTACCTATCATTCCGTTCCAGTTACCCTGCGTTTGGTCGGTCACACTATGCGAATCTTGTCCTACGCAAACATTCTCTATGCCATTATAAACCTTGATGGCGATTTCATTCTCTGCCCCAATCTTTACATACGGAGTGAGGTCATATTCATGCGGAACACTCAATGACATTTGATGTCCCACTTCCACGTTGTTGATAAACACGGTGGTTTCGATATGTGGACGTTCCAAGAAAAGAATCACTCGATTGTTTTTCCACGTCTTAGGAATATTGATTCTTTTCCGATACCATGCCGTTCCCACATAGTGTTTGGATGGAGTAAGGAAGAAAGGAAACTTCATCTGTCCTTCCACCCGATAGCGTTCCATGTAAGGATTGAAATAGAAAGACGAGTCATAGAGTGAACCTGTCCATTGAGTATTGACAGATACGATGTTGCCTTTTCCGTTTGTCAACATCGAACCAGGCAATTGGATATGGTCACTATATGTGGCGGTAGGCGAAGATTCACCTTGTTGAAACTCCCATTGACCTCGTAAATCAATGGTAGATTGTGCTTGCATTTGCAAAGAAACAAACAAGCAAGCAGCACTTAATAGGTGTTTGTATTGAAACATCATTCTTTGTATTAGGTAAACATAGTGTTTAGTGTTCATAAACGATAGGTTTGGCAAGGGTAAACGATAGGTTTATCAAGGGTAAATGATATGTTTAATTGCCACAACTCTCTCCCCTATTGTTGTATCGGCTTCCTTGGGGAAATAGATAGGCACATTATTTTGCATGGGAAGGATGCGAAGTTCGAGTTTCTGAACACCTTCTGGCAATCGCCAAAGACCATAATAGAAACACCTGCCATTGTAGAAATTGTCGGCAATGAGTTTTCCGTTGGCATAAAGACGAGCACAATCGCCTTGGTAATGTATCTCCATCAAACCTTTTCCATTCGTTGGAACATCAATTTGATAAACGGCAGCTTGTCGGAAATCATCATCTGAGGGCGCTTCTGCCACCTTCGCGGGTCCTTTCACGATTTGTCGTTGAGTTCCAGCATCAGCTATCTTGTTGAATTTGACATCTTCCAATGTCGGTTCTTGTTGCTTTTCCAAGAACAAATGTTGTGCTTCTTCCTCAGAAAGTAAGTAGATATTCTCGTAAACGGGCTTCAACAATCCCTTGGGTTTGAGATTCTTGAAGATTTTCATACCTATTTTCATTTCCGTAGGAACACCTTTCACTTGCATCAGATAGATTTTTCCATCACGTTTAGCTATCAATTGAGCGGTGGCGTATGTAATTCCTTCCACATTGACGGGGAAGATGGCGACACAAGATGCAGGAATGGTGATGGGTTTGCTTGGAAACTGAATGCCACAAACATCAAATTGAACGTTTTTCTTGGGCGTTAAGTGGGCGAAACGCTCATAGTTGTTGACGAAAACAAAACCACTTTTGCCATCTGTACGATAACTCCAGCGCAAGTACGAGTCATCATGCTTCACCGCTTCTTTATCCGCACAAGGGAAATAGGCCTCCATCGGGGCAAGCCATTCACCAAAGTCTTGCATGAACAAATGCAAGGGGCGCAACGTATAATAGGTGGGATTGATTTGTCCAAATTCACCCAACGGAGCTTGGAATTCATAGCTCTTGACGGGCATATCGTTATTTGCCGTAGCCAACGTGCGCTGAGTTTCATTCAAAGTCGTTATTCCTTCGGGATTCGTACCACCATGATACATATAATATCCCAGTAAGTTGCTTCCACTTCCCAACTTCACAACAGCCATTGACAAGGCATCAAGAGGATACATATAGACGCGACGATGATAACTGGTTACCATTCCACCACCTAATTCACACGTGAAATAGGGATAGTCTTCATCTCCTTTGCCAATCTTTTCCTCTTGTTTACCCAACAAATCCGTTCCGATTGCCGTAGAACTACGGAATGCCTTGAAATGGAAAGCTTTCCAATAGTTACCAGCACCTTCTTTGATTTCCTTATCCCAAAAGCCATCGGCATAATCACCATACAAAGGCAACATCTCACCGAAAGGTACGGGTGTTCTCAATTCTGGCCAACCAGTACGTGTGTAAAAAGGAAGTTCGTAACCAATATTTTGCGCAATCTTCTTCAAAGACATGAGATAAGAACCATGACCACGATACTCATTGTCAAACTGACAAGCAATCACGGGACCACCATCTTTCCATTGCAAACCTTGTACTTGGGTGAAGATTTGTCGATAAAGACGCTCAACATAGAAAAGGAATGTCTTGTCTTCGGTCCTCATCTTACATCCTTTGCTGAAGAGCCAATCGGGAATACCACCATTACGCACCTCTCCATGACAGAACGGACCTAACCGAAGCACGACAGGTATGTCTTGCTCTTGACAGAGTTCTATGAAATGACGAAGATTTCGTTGTCCACTCCAATTGAAGATACTCTCTGTTTCTTCGACATGATTCCAGAAGATGTACGTGGCGATAATGGTTACACCACCTTCTTTCATCTTTTGTATTTCCGTCTTCCATTCGGTTTCTGGCAGACGCGAATAGTGGATTTCTCCCATGACAGGAACAACACGCTTTCCGTCAATCATTAGGCTATACCTATCCCATGACACTTGCCTTTCTTGTGCATAAACACATAATTGGCAGATGGCGAGCAATGATATGATGATCAGTTTTCTCATGTTAGTAGTTTGTAAAGAGTTATCAATCCAATGTACTACGATACCAGTCGTATAGTCTCTTCACACCTTCATCGATTTCCACTTGGTGTGTCCATCCCAATGAATGAAGTTTGCTGACATCTATGAGTTTACGAGGTGTGCCATCAGGTTTGGTAGCATCAAACTCAACCGTACCTTCAAAGCCCACAACACGTACTATCAACTCAGAGAGTTCACGTATAGTCAATTCTTTTCCCGTACCGATATTGATATGGCAATTACGAATCTCTCCCAAAGAAGGAATTGCACCACCACGACCTTCACTATGGTTGCGGTCAACAACACCCGAAGCACTTGTTCCATAGAACACGCTGGAGTATTTTTCTATTCCGATAATGTCGCTGAAGTTAACATGAAGAAGCAGATAAACACATGCATCAGCCATGTCTTCACTCCAAAGGAACTCGCGCAAGGGTGTTCCTGTTCCCCACAACTCCACCTTATTATCATGAATACCATACTTGGCAAGAACGTTGAGAATGTCTTCATTGCTTCTCTCGCTTGTCACTCCTTCCACGGGACGTTTGTCGATATCCTTGCGAATAGCATTCCAATCTCCCTCATGAATGAGTTTTGCCAAATAAATCTTACGAATCATTGCAGGCATTACGTGAGAATTCTCCAGATGGAAATTATCATTGGGCCCATAGAGATTGGTAGGCATGACGGCAATATAATTGGTACCGTATTGAAGATTATAACTCTCGCACATCTTCAATCCCGCAATCTTGGCAATGGCATATTCCTCATTGGTGTATTCAAGTGGTGAGGTAAGCAAGGCATCTTCCTTCATGGGTTGAGGCGCATTCTTCGGATAGATACACGTACTACCCAAGAAGAGCAACTTCTTTACCCCATGTGCGTATGCTTCGCTAATCACGTTGCATTGGATTTTCATGTTTTGCATGATGAAATCGGCACGGTAAAGAGAGTTAGCCATAATGCCGCCAACAAATGCGGCCGCCAAAACAACAGCATCAGGTTGCTCTTCATCAAAGAATTTCTTGACCGCCACTTGATCCGTTAAGTCAAGTTCCTTATGGGTTCTTCCTACCAAATTATGATATCCCCTCGCCTTGAGATTTTCCCAAATAGCGGAACCCACAAGTCCGTGATGTCCCGCTACGTATATTTTTGAATTCTTATCTAACATAATCGTGATGTTTATTATTAAAAAATGAGCGTTTAGTGTTTTGGTAAAAATACGCTCAACACCAAACGCTCAACACTATCGTACTTTATTATATTTGCGATTTCAAGTGTAATTTCTTGACGAATCTCATATCATGTTCAACCATGATTTTCACAAGTGTTTCGAATGAAGTCTTTCTGGGATTCCAACCTAACGTTTCCTTGGCTTTCGTTGGGTCTCCGAGCAACTGGTCTACCTCAGCAGGACGGAAATACTTGGGGTCTACCTCTACAAGCACTTTACCCGTAGCCTTGTCGATTCCTTGTTCTTCCACGCCTTCACCTTTCCATTCCAATTCAATGCCTACGTGTTTGAATGCCAATGTAGCAAACTCGCGAACGGTATGGTATTCACCCGTAGCAATCACGTAATCGTCTGGCTCAGGTTGTTGCATCATCAACCACATACATTCGATGTAATCCTTAGCATATCCCCAATCGCGCAAAGAATTCAAGTTTCCCAAATACAACTTATCTTGGAATCCTTGCACAATACGAGCTGCGGCAAGCGTAATCTTACGCGTTACGAAATTCTCGCCACGACGCTCACTCTCATGATTGAACAAGATACCATTGCAACAATACATACCGTATGACTCACGATAATTCTTCATAATCCAGAAACCGTATAGCTTGGCAACGGAATATGGAGAACGGGGATAAAAAGGAGTCGTTTCCTTTTGTGGCACTTCCTGAACCTTACCGAAAAGTTCTGATGTAGAAGCCTGATAGATACGGCACTTCTTCTCGATACCTACGATACGAACGGCCTCCAACAATCGAAGCACACCAATAGCATCCGTTTCTGCCGTGTATTCGGGTACGTCAAAACTAACCTTCACGTGGCTTTGTGCTGCCAAATTATAAATCTCGCTTGGCATTACTTCCGCGATGATGCGAATCAAGGAAGAAGAATCGGTCATGTCTGCCCAATGTAAATTCACGAGGCGTTGCTTTTTCATGTCACGTACCCACTCGTCCAAATACAAGTGTTCAATTCTACCCGTATTGAATGATGATGAGCGACGAAGCAAACCATGTACTTCATAGCCTTTTTCAATCAGAAACTCCGCAAGATACGATCCATCTTGTCCTGTAATACCAGTAATTAATGCTACTTTCTTATCCATATGTTCTTTCATTTATTCTCCACTAAATTGTTTGATTCGTTGTTCCTCTGCCAACTTACAGATAAGCAACGTTCCATCTTTTTCTGCAACGATATAATCATCGAGTCCTTGGATAACCACCTTCTTCTCTTGTGTAGTATGCACCACGCAATTATGTGAATCATACATGGAAATATCGGGACCGATACATGCGTTGCCGTATAAATCACGATGGACTTGATTCAACAAAGAACCCCACGTACCCAAATCACTCCATCCGAAACTGGCGGGACAAACGAAGATTTCCGAAACCTTCTCCATGATGGCATAATCCACGGAGATATTCTCACATCTTGGATATTGGTCGTCAATCATCTGTTGTTCTTCTGGAGTTCCATACACATCAGTAAGACCTTCAAAAACCTTGCTGATGGAAGGTTGGTACACGCGGAACGCATTGACGATGGTATTCACATTCCAAATGAAAATACCTGCATTCCAAAAGAAGTTGTTTTGTTTAATGTATTTTTGAGCTGTCGCCAAATCAGGTTTCTCCCTGAATTGGTCTACACGATAAATCTCTCTGTTGCGAACAGAACTGGAAGACAAGTCGGCTTGTATATATCCATAGCCAGTTTCAGGTCTGTTGGGCTTCATTCCCAATGTTACGATTGCATCGCTCTCACCTGAAAACTTCAAGCAAGTCTTTACCACTCGTTGAAACTCGCCTTCGTTCATCACAACATGATCGCTGGGAGTTACAACAATATTGGCTTGGGGGTCTTTCGACTTGATGCGCCAACTCACGTATGCTATACATGGAGCGGTATTGCGCCTACAGGGTTCCAACAAGATATTCTCAACGGGAATCTCAGGCAACTGCTGCTGAATGATTTCAGCATACTTCTTATTCGTCACTACCCAAGTATTCTCATACGGGCAGATTCCCTTAAACCTGTCGAACGTAAGTTGTAACAGCGAACGACCCACCCCCAAGATGTCGATAAACTGCTTGGGGTTATCAACTGTACTCATTGGCCAGATGCGACTTCCTACGCCACCAGCCATTATCACTACGTGGTTATTCTTCTTTATTGCCATAGCGTTCCGTTAACTTTCGTGTAGAAAGCGCAAATTTACTAAAAATCATCTGATTGAACAAATGATTTTAGATAATTAACGAAAATAACATGAAAACATGCTTATTTCGTGATGCGGAACCAGTCTATGTCTAAATATCCGTTATTTCCTTTTATGTCTATAGGTTGCGAAGCAACAAGTCCTACTTTCGCCCCAATCCACTTTCCTTCTTTCATCGTGAATTCAGTACCTACTTCCTTATACGATTTGCCATTAGTGCTATAAGCGAAAGTGCATTTCCCGTCTTTTACCTTGATTCTCAAATACACGTCTTCATACAAGGCGGGGTTGTAGTTTACCTTATCCTTATCCGTAGGTTTTAACGTGGCGAGCACTTGGATAGTTTCATCCTTGCCCTTATCGGCTGCCTTGCACGTAATCTGTTGCAACTGGAATTCATCCCCCACTCTTTTCACGACAAGGGCTGAGTAATCCATACCAAACATGATGATTCCACCATATTGCTTTTCGGCCTTGGCGGCAAAACGAACCTTTGTGGTTGCGGTAAACACATCGGCTGGCGTTTTCTGAAGCAACATAGCTGGATTCTGCCATAAGTTAACGGGAATGTTTTGAGTGCCTAACTTATAGCAAAAAAGACGGAAGAAGCCATCTGCGGTAGGCATTCCATATAACTGATGATAATCACCTGCCCATTGCCATTGCTTGCCTAAAGCGGGTTGATTGAATTCGTCTGATTCAACGGGATTACAAAGTGCCACGGAAGCAGCAGTCTTGGGTTTCTTGTAAGTCATCACGGGTTCACCACAATAGCCTTTCTTAGGTACGATTCCCATCACAGGCCAATTGTCCTTCCATGTAACGGGTTGCAAATGAACTACACGACCATAACATCCTTTATCTTGGAAGTGCATAAACCAATCTTCTCCAAATGCCGTATGTACCCAACCACCTTGGTGAGGACCATTTACCTTCGTGTTTCCTTGTGCCAAGACCGTCTTGCACTCATATGGTCCGTATGGAGATTTCGAACGCATGGCTAATTGCCAACCTTGTTCCACTCCACCTGCAGGACACATAATCCAATACCATCCGTCACGTTTGTAGAACTTAGGACCTTCTGCCGTGCGATTTTCATTTCCGCCATCAAACACGATGATGGGGTCGCTAATGGCTTTCGTTCCGTCGGCTGACAATTCACGAACGGTAAGTATACTATTGAATCCTGCTCTACTGCCAGCCCATCCGTTAACAAGATAACAACGACCATCATCATCCCATAGTGGTGTTGTATCAATCATTCCCTTGCCAGGAATCACGCAAACGGGGTCTTCCCATCTTCCGTATGGGTCTTTTGTCTTTACCATCATCACGCCATTGTCTGGGTCGCCCCAATAAATGTAATATTCTCCCTGATGGTAACGGATACTCGGAGCCCACACGCCATTTCCATGTTGTGGTGCGGGTGAATCGGGGAATTGACTTCTCAACGCGTAATTGATGATTTCCCAATTCACCATATCTTTACTATGCAAGATAGGAAGTCCTGGCATACTGGCAAACGAACTGGCCGTGAGATAATAATCTTCTCCTACGGCTATCACGTCAGGGTCGCTATAGTCTGCATTAATTACTGGATTGGTGTATGTACCGTCTCCATTGTCCGGACACCATACCTCCGAAACATAATTCTGCGCCATCGCGGTCATGGGAAGCATCATCATTCCCAGTAAAAAAGTCTTTGTCTTCATTTCTATATTATTAATTATGTATGTTCAAATTATATTCTCTCATATACTTTCCATCGGTGAAATGTCCAATCGGTAACCCTTATCATATTTCACGCTCATCAGCATAGGATGAACGAACTTGGATTGTAACGACAATGCCACATGTCCCATCGTTCTCCTCAAGTTTAATTCCACACAAGGATGCAACCGATAATGGCTTTCATCATTGACCACC
>JAEEGL011444240.1_pt1 | contig 17344 bp, 16 predicted proteins | sample 9134231 | NCBI WGS metagenome assembly JAEEGL01 (sample SAMN16246548, study PRJNA631951) | gut metagenome | biome: gut microbiome; feature: rumen; material: fiber-attached | host: Bos | place: Iran: Karaj | collected 2018-10
CCTTTGCCTGTCGCTGATTGACAAAATGAATGGTTCTCTATAAAATAAAGTGAATAATGAAACGGGAGCAGATTCCCATGCATAATGATATTCTGCTTGAGATTTGCTGTGGCTCGGCGGAGGATGCGATCGAAGCCGCCCGCGGCGGCGCGGACAGGGTTGAACTGAACAATAATCTGTTCCAGGGCGGGCTGACGCCTTCCCTCGGAACGCTTGAGGTTACGAAAGACCGGATCGGGATTCCCGTGATGACGATGGTGCGTCCGCGGGCCGGCGGTTTCTGCTACACGGAAACGGAAATGGAAGTTGCCAGGGAGGATGCCCGGGCACTGCTTCAGCATGGGGCGGACGGCCTCGTGTTCGGATTCCTGAATAGCGACGGGACGGTCAACGCCGACCGGACGAAGGAATTTGTGGAACTGGCGGGAGGAAAGCCCTGCGTGTTCCACCGGGCCCTGGATGTGGTGCCGGACTGGAAACGCGCGCTGGAGCAGCTGATCCGGGCCGGGGTTACCCGCGTGCTGACCAGCGGACAGCAAAGCAACGTTTTCTTCGCGCTGGAGACGATCCGGGAGATGATCCGTTTCGCGGGGGACGCGATCGAGATCCTGCCCGGAGCCGGGATAACCCTGGAAAATGTAGAGCGCGTCGTGGCGGAAACCGGCTGCACACAGGTGCACCTGGCGCGGCACCGGACGCTGACGGACACCTCCGTTGCCAACAACCGGGAGATCTATTACGGCGGCTGCCTCTATCCGCCGGAGGACCGGATTGAAATCACCGACAGGGAGTATGTGGCGGCGGTAAAGAACAAGGTAAAGTAAAGGATTCTTCACTGCGTTCAGAATGACATGAAGGGAGATCCCCTGACTACGCCCGGGATGACACCGAAGGTTGTTCGGGATGACACGGAAAGGAGCACGCCAGGGATGTATGCACTGATCGGAACCTGGCAGATGTGCCTGACGGGAGCCCGAAAGGGAACCGCCCTGCTGCAGTCCGGATTACCTGCCGGGGACGCGGTGGAACAGGCGATCATGACGGTCGAGGATGAACCGGCCTATACTTCGGTCGGATACGGCGGCCTGCCGGACAGCAGCGGACATGTGATGCTGGATGCCGCGTATATGGACGGAAGAACCCTGCATATGGGCGGGATCATGAGCGCCGAGAACATCCGGAATCCAATCTCCCTGGCCAGGAAGCTCTGCGGCCGGGAGACCAACTGCCTCCTGGCAGGACGCGGGGCGGAGCAGGCAGCCGTCTCGCTGGGCCTTCCGCTTCGAGACATGCGGACGGAAGATTCCATGGAGAAATGGCGCAAAGCCGTTTCGGAAGAGCAGACGAAACTCTCCGCCTACCAGGGACATGATACGGTCTGCGTGCTCGCGCTGGATGAACAGGGGGGCATGGCGGCCGGCACTTCGACATCCGGCCTTTTCATGAAGGATCCCGGAAGGGTGGGAGATTCACCGATCATCGGATCGGGATTCTACTGTGACGACCGTTATGGAGCGGCGGCCGCGACCGGCCTCGGGGAGGATATTATGCGTGGCTGCCTCAGCTACGAGACTGTTTCCCTGATGCGCCGCGGCCTTTCTCCCGCGGAGGCCTGCCGGGAAGCGCTGGCCTCACTGACGGAGCGGAAAGAGAGCCTGGGAGAGGACAAGGGTTCCATCAGCCTGATTGCGCTGGGACCGGACGGCGCATTCGGGGCGGCGACGACGCTGCCGGTCTTCCCGTTTGCCGCGGGAAGGGGAGAAGCGGCCGCACTGTACGTGGTCTCGCGCGACGGTCCGGAATGCCGGGCGGTCAGCCAGGAAGAGATCGCCGGAGAACCGTAAAAGATCCTTCACTTCGTTCATGATGACACGAGGGGAAGAGTCAGAACGACACGGGATACCAGTCATACTGTCCATAATCGCCGCGGAATCGGCGGTTGGAAATATTTTTAAGGAGGACATCCCCTATGAAGAAAATCCTTGCTATCGTACTGGCACTGACGATGCTGGTGCTGCCGACCCTGGTACTCGCTGACGGCGAGCTGACCCTTGGTTCCTGGCGGACCGAGGACGGTGAAGCGGTTGGCGCCCTGCTGGCGAAGTATGAGGAGCTCACCGGCGTGAAGATCGTTTACCAGCCCACCGTTTCCACCCAGTACAACGCCACGCTCCGGCAGCAGCTGGACGGCGGCATCGGCCCGGACCTGTTCTACAGCCGTACCTACTCCGGTGGCGCTGAGCTGTGCGAGAACGGCTTCAACGTGATCTGCAACGATATCCCCGGCGTGAAGGAGAACTTCACGGCAACCGCCCTCGAAGGCTTCACCGACAAGGACGGCCACATCTTCGCGGTTCCCTTCGCCGCGGTCAGCCACTTTGTGTACTACAACAAGACGATCTTTGCCGACAATGGCATCGAAGTGCCTGCCACGTTTGAAGAGTTCCTGGCGGCGTGCGAGAAGCTGAAGGCCGCCGGCATCACCCCCCTGGCCAACGGCATCGCCGGAAACTGGGACATCCTGGAGTGCGTGCTGTGCAGCATGGTGCCCAACTACATTACCGCGGAAGAGCGCGTTGCCTATGAGACCGGCGAGAAGAAGCTGAATGACGAAGTCTGGCTCCGGATCTTCGAAGACTTCGCGAAGCTGGTACCCTACCTGCCCGAAAGCTATGCTTCCATCGACGAAGAGCAGGCGGATATGATGTTCACCCTGGGTCAGGCGGCCATGGTGATCGACGGAAGCTGGAGCTACAGCGCGGTGTCTGACGGCGTGGATGCCGGATTCTTCTCCTTCCCCGCTCCCGAAGGCAATGCGCCCGGATTCAGCCTGCATCCCGACTTCGGTATCGCCGGCAACGCGGCTTCCGCCCATCCGGAAGAAGTCAAGGGCTTCCTGACCTGGCTGGCTTCTCCCGAAGGCGCGAAGATCGCCGCGGAAGTGATCCCCGCCGGCTTCCTGCCGCTGATCAACGCGGACGTGGCGCCCGAAGGCAGCATCATCTCCGAGATGAACGCCGCGGCTGAAGGCAAGAACGCTGACCGCCGCTTCGTGTGGAATATGCTGGCGCTCTATGATACCTATGTGAGTGAACTGAACGCGATCGTGCGCGGCGAGCAGACGCCTGCCGGCGCCGTTGACGCAATTAACGCCGCATGGGAAGCTGAACTGGCCAAGAAGTAATCCTCTGATTCGGTAATCCTTTTCGGCAGGGCAGGCTGCGCCTGCCCTGCCTTCTTCATTCCAGCTCTTACTTTTCCGAACTTACTTTACCCGAGGGAGTGATGCGCGATGACGGCGAAACCCAAACGGATCCCGGCCCTGCAGGGCGGAAAAAGCATTAAACCGGGCGGCATCTACTGGATGCGCTATGTGATCCCGGCGATGCTGTTCTACGTGATCTTCATGGCCTACCCGATGCTGGACTCCATCCGGCTTTCGCTCTATGAGGGAACCGCCGGCGCCCGGGAATTTGTAGGCCTGGACAATTACGTGCGCCTCTTTACGGATGAAGTGGTTTCCAAACGTTTCTGGAACGCGTTCGGCAACAACTGGATCTTTTTCGCCTATCATATGATCCTGCAGAACGCGCTGGGCATCCTGTTTGCCGCGATCCTGACCAACCGCACCATGAAGGGAAGAAAGTTCTATCAGACCCTGATCTTCATTCCCTGCACGGTGGCGGTACTGGTCACGGGTTACCTGTTCAAGATCATGATGAATCCCCAGTGGGCCAAAGCGCCGCTGGAGAGCGTCGGGCTGGGATTCCTGGTTCATTCGCCTCTGGGCTGGCTTGGCGACCACGGGACGGCGCTGTCGGCGGTGTCCCTGGTTTCCGTATGGCAGTGGGTGGGCATCCCGACCATGATGTTCGTCGCCGCCTTCCAAAGCATTGACGACGACCTGCTGGAGGCCGCGTCCATCGAAGGGGCCAGTCCCTGGCAGCAGTTCATCCGCATCCGGGTTCCGCTCATCATTCCGGTGATCGGCATGGTCGCGATCCTGACCTTCGTCGCGAACTTCAACGCGTTCGACGTGGTGTTCGCCATGGAAACGCCGGAAGGTGCTCCGGATTATGCCACGGACCTGATCGGCACCCTGTTCTACCGCTACGGCGTAGCGGGCCAGCATCCCGTGGGCATTCCCGAACCGGGACTTGGTTCCGCCATCTCCACGACGATCTTCGCCATGCTGCTGTGCGGGGTTGTTCCCGTGCTGGTCAAGACGCAGGGAAAGGAGTGAAGAAGTATGACCGGAAACAAAACCGTACGGGAAAAGAAAACCCGCTCCCTTCGCATCATGAATATGCATATCCCGTATCATATTGTGATGATCCTCTGGTCCTTCATCTCCATCTTCCCGCTGTTTTTCCTGGTGATTAACACCTTCAAGGTCAAGAAGGAAATCTACATCAATTTCTTTGGCATGCCCCAGAAGTGGACGCTGGAAAACTATACGTCCCTGATGAGCAACAGCGATTTCTTCGGATATTTCCGCAACTCTTTCCTGGTGGTGGTCGTGAGCCTTTCCATGATCCTGCTGGTCGGATCCCTTTGTGCCTATGCCCTGGCTCACTGGCGGACGAAGACATCCAAGGTCGTCTATTACTTCTTTGTGATCGGAATGATGCTTCCCATCAAGATCGCGACCATCCGGCTGCTGCAGATCATGAAGGCGCTGAATACGCTGAACACGCTTTTCTGCCTGTTCCCGGTCTACATCGCCATGGGACTGCCCACCGCGATCTTCATCCTCACGGAGTTCATTCACGGACTGCCAAGGGAACTGTATGAAGCGGGATATATGGACGGCGCCAGCCGATTCAAGATCTGGTACCGGATCGTTATTCCGCTGATCCGGCCTGCCCTGGCGACCGTTGCGATCTATAACCTCGTTCCGATCTGGAACGATCTCTGGTTCCCGCTGATCTTTATTACGAAGGAATCGTCTAAGACAGTCCTGCTTGCGGTCACACGCCTGCAGGGGCAGTATACGACCGACTGGCCGAAGCTGCTGACGGTGCTGACGCTGTCTTCCCTGCCGGTGATCGCCCTGTATCTGGGCATGTCGCAGTCGTTTATTAAAGGGCTGACGGCCGGAGCGGTGAAGGGATAAGGGGGATTTCCGCAAGGAAACGCACGTTGATTCGCGCGCGCACCGCATGCGATATCGCCCGAACCCCTGCGGTAACAACTGAAGCAGTGAAAAGGTATAATTGAAAGGAAATTGCTATGCTTTTTTTGCCGATGCCCCATGAGGTTCAGGAAAAACCGGGCGAGTTTCAGATCCGGTGGAATACCTCGGTGATCCTCTCCGACAGAACCGCGCCGGGCGCACTGCTGTGGGCACGGATGCTCCGGCAGGAGGCCCTGGACGCGTCGGGACTGGACCTGCATATCCTCCGCGGAGAAGATCTTCCGGGAAGCCTGTATCTGGATGAAGATCCTGCGCTGCCGCCGGAACGCTATGAGCTGACTGTTTCCGAAAACGGAGTCAGGGTCGCCGGAGGAAGCGACGAGGCGCTGCTCCACGGGGTCTGCACCCTGCGGCAGTGGATCCGGCGCAACGGCGCGGTACTACCCTGCATCGGAATCAAAGACTGGCCGGATCTCCTGCACAGGGGCTTCTATCAGGACATATCCCGCGGGCGGGTGCTGAAACTGGATGCGCTGAAGCGGCTTGTGGACCTCCTGTGTGAATACAAGATCAACGAGTTCCAACTGTACATTGAGCATACCTACCTGTTCCGGAATCTCAGCGAAGCCTGGCGCGACGAGGATCCGCTGGAGGCGGAGGACATCCTGGAGCTGGACGCCTACTGCAGGGAGCGGCACATCGAACTGATCCCGTCCCTGGCGACTTTCGGGCATATGTACCAGATCCTTTCCACAAAGACATGCGCGGACCTGTGCGAACTGCGGGACTCCGAAAAGATCCCGTTCTCCTATACCTACGCGATCCGCCGCCATACGATCAATCCGACCCATCCCGGCGCGCTGGAACTGGTCAAGGGAATGATCACGGAATACAAGGCGCTGTTCACAAGCCGAAAGTTCAACATCTGCTGTGACGAGACGTTTGATCTGTGCTCGGACCGGAGCGCGGAAACGGCTGCGAAGGAAGGTGCGCACAACCTGTATATCCGGTATCTGGCGGAGCTGTGCCGGTGGCTGCTGGAGCAGGGAATTACGCCGCTGTTCTGGGGCGACGTGCTGGGGACTGTGCCGGAAAGCATCCGGATGCTTCCGAAGGAAGGAATCTGCCTGAACTGGGGCTATGAGCCGGACTATCCGGAGGATGAGATCCGGAACACGGCGAAGCTCGGCGCAACGCAGTACGCCTGTCCGGGGCTCAATACATGGAGCCATATGATCCCGTTGCTGGAAGACAGCTTCAGCAATATCCGCGCCATGTGCCGCTACGCTCACAAATACGGGGCGATTGGCCTGCTGAACACGGACTGGGGCGACTGGGGCCATATCTGCGATCCGGCATTTTCCATCCCCGGGATTCTCTACGGAGCGGCCTTCTCATGGAACGCCGCAGAGGTCAGCATGGAGGAAATGAACGACGCCATTTCCTTCCTGTACTACGGAGACCGGACCGGGGCATTCATGCGCGCTTTTACCGGGCTGACGAAGAAGGAAGCCTTCCCGTGGTACCGGATGATCCGCTGGATCGAAGCGGACGAGGCAACGCGGCCGGCGGTCCTGGAAGAGGCTATGAACGGGATCCTGCAGGCGCCGGAACTGAATGCCGGGCTGGAAGCCGCCGTCCGGGAGATGAGCGCGGCGGTCACGGCGGTCGCGGAAAACCGACGCGCCCCGGTTCATGCGCTGCTGACCGCGGCCGAGGGCGTCAGGATTCTGAACGAGATCGGACTCGCGCTGGCCTCGATAAAGGCCGGGGCGGAAACGAACCACGAGGATCCGGCGGCGCTGGCGGCAGCGCTGGAGAAATGGTACCATGAATATATCCGTGTATGGGAACGCACCTGCCGGCGCAGCACACTCGAGCGAACGCGCCGCCTGATGGATGCCCTGGCGGATGTGCTGAGAAATCGCTGAAGGAGTGTTCCTGCTTTGGATAAGATCCTGAGTCTGTCGGAAAAATTCGCCCTCCCGGCCGGAGAAAAAACAGCCGTGCCCTTCGGGAACGGCCATATCAACAATACGTACCTGATCACCATCGACGGCGTGAAGGAGCGCTACATCCTGCAGCGCATCAACAGCTATGTGTTTATCCGACCGCAGGAGGTTATGGAGAACATGCTGCACATCACGGAATACCTGCAGGAGCGGATCAGCGCAGAAGGCGGCGATCCGGACCGGGAGACGATCCGGCTGGTTCCGTCCGTGACCGGGGAGCCCTGGGTTAAGGATGAGAAGGGCGAGGTCTGGCGGGTAATGCTGTGCGTGCCGGACACCGTCAGCCCGCAGCATCCGGACGACCTGCATGTGCTGGAGGAATGCGGGAAGGCATTCGGCTGTTTCAGCCGCCGGCTGAACCATTTTCCGGCGGCCACACTGCACGAGACCATCATTGCGTTCCATGACACACCGAACCGGCTGCGCCAGCTGGAGGACGCGATCAGCGCGGATCCCTGCGGCCGGGTGAAGGACGTGGCGGAGGAGATCGCCTTTGCCCGCGCGCGGGAAGCGGAAACGCGGATCCTGCTGGAAGCCCACGCTGCCGGGAAACTGCCGCTGCGCGTGACACACAACGATACGAAGGTCAACAACGTGTTGCTCGACAGGGATACGGGAAAGGCGGTTTGTGTAATCGATCTGGACACGGTGATGCCGGGACTGCTGGCATACGATTTCGGAGACGCGATCCGAGTCGGCGCCTGCAGCGCAGAGGAGGACGAACGGGACCTCGAAAAGGTCAGGCTGGAACTTCCCAAAGCAGAGGCGTTTGCACGCGGTTTCCTGGGTGAGTTGAAAGGCGCGCTGTCGGAGGAGGAACTGCTGTCCCTGGAGGCGGGAGCGCGACTGATGACCTTTGAGTGCGGGATGCGTTTCCTGGCGGATCACCTGAACGGAGACAAGTACTTCAGGATCCACCGGCCCGGACAGAACCTGGACCGGGCGAGGACGCAGTTTGCCCTGCTGGCGGATATGGAAAAGCATCAGGAAGAGATGCGGGCGATGCTGATGGGGATATACAGGGATTAGGGATTAGTGGGAAGGTTTCTCGCCTTCGGCTCAGAAAGACACGGACGCTGCGGCGGGGAGATCCCCCGACTATGCCCGGGATGACACGGGAGAAAACGGAAGATCCGGAAGCAGATATGCTCCCGGATCTGTTTTATTCGAGGGTCATGAGACCGAAGTCCGCTGGACGGTGGAAGTCCGGCGTTTCGGAGGTGACGGGGTTCCAGGACAGATAATGCTCATGCGCTGTCAGGTCGCCGCATTTATACACGTTGGCGCGAAGGATGCCGGCAAAGGCGAAGTCCGGAAGGAACAGGCGCAGGAAGGAGAGGGGGATCCGGTAGAACACCTCCCAGCCATCCCGGGTCCTTCCGGTCCGGATATCGAAGAGCTGTTCCATACCGCTGCGGTACAGGACGGTGCTGTCCTCCCGGCTGTGGCCGAAACCGATCCAGAGGCAGCCGTTCGGGTTGATCTCAAAGTTGAAATACCGGGTTTCCTTCTCCGGCATGAAGAAGAATTCCAGGCAGCTGTCCTGGCAGACCGGAGAGAGGGGAGCGGTATATTCCGCGCGGATGTCCGCCTCGATTGCGCACAGGTGGACACAGAGGGATTCGGAATCACGGCAGAACTGGCCGTAAGCACGGACGCCGCAGTCCGGTTTCCAGAGGATCTGATCGACGTGAAGCATAGGGATAAGATCCCAGTCCGGTTCACCGGCGACGGAATGGATGAGATAAGATTTACTCATGTTCTTTTCTCCCTGATTCCGGGTTACCGCCCTTTCCCTCTGTTCCCTTCTCCATGCTGCAGCAGAATCGTATTGCTGATTGTTCGGCATGAGGGACGGGGAAAAACGGCGGCGGGGATGCGCCCCACACCCTGAATGATGAAGTTTACAATACTGAAAGTATAGCAAAATCAAGGGTTTTGCGTCAATTTTACAAAATTATAAAAAATATTAAAAAAATATTAAAAAAGTGTTGACAAATGAAAAATAGTGTGCAATAATGATGTCACAAACAAGAGGTGTTCGAAACAGAATACGGGAGGTGAAAGGATTAAGGGAGTCGTGGTGAATCAGGAGTACCGGTCCGTGGCTGCGCGGTAGCTGCCGGAGGCGTTCATGGAAGAGGTTTCCCCGCGAACGGCAAAGGATGGAAGAAACGCAGCAGATCTGAAGGAACCCCGGGAAGGCCCGGAAAGATTCCGATGAATACGGTTTACTTAGATAAATAAGATTAGGCCCCTGCGTGGCACGTGACGAACGCAGGGGCTGCTATTATTTTTCCAGTTCGGCGGCGCATTTCTGCAGGAGGGAGATGACCGGCAGTCCCTGGGGACAGGCGCTTTCGCACTGGCCGCAGGCGACGCAGGATCCGGCGGTACCCCGGTCCGTCGTGACGATTGTGTATTCCCGGATGGTCCGGAATTCGGGGCTTCCCTTGCGGCGGTTGATGACGTTGAAGATCTCGGGGATCGGGATCTCCATGGGGCAGCCCTTGGTACAGTAGTGGCAGGCGGTACAGGGAATGGACTTGTCCGCGTCCAGAGCCTGCTGTGCCTGATGGATCAGCTGCATTTCCTTTTCATCAAGGGGACGGAAGTCCTTCATGGTTTTCAGGTTGTCCTCCATCTGGGCGAGGCTGCTCATGCCGCTGAGGACGGCATGAACATTATCCAGTCCGGCGGCAAAGCGCAGCGCCCAGCTGGCATAGGAGACATCCGCGCCGGAAGCATCGAAGACGGACTTCACTTCGGGAATGGGATCGGCGAGGATCCCGCCCTTGACCGGCTCCATGATCATGACGGGCTTCCCGTGGGCCTTACAGATTTCCCAGTTGCGGCGGGAAGCGACGCCGGGGTTTTCCCAGTCGGCGTAGTTAATCTGCAGCTGGACGAATTCGGCGTCCGGATGAGCTTCCAACAGCTCCTCCAGCAGGTCGGGATCCGCGTGGAAGGAAAAGCCCCAGTGGCGGATCATACCTTTTGCTTTCTGCTCCTTCACAAAGTCCCACAGGCCATACTCGTCGTATTTTTTGTACATGGAGCGCTGCATGGCATGGAGCAGGTAATAATCAAAGAAGCCGGCGCCGGTGCGCTCCAGACTGGTTGTGAACTCCTGCCTGGCACTCTTTTCATCCGTGGCGCCCATGGTGGCGTGCAGCTTGGTGGCCAGGGTATAAGCATCCCGGGGATAACGGTCCGCCACCGCTGCTTTGAAGGCTTTCTCGCTGTCTCCTCCGTCATAGACAAAGGCGGTATCAAAATAGGTGCCGCCGGCGGCGATGAAGTGGTCTGCCATCTCACAGACCTGGTGAATGTCGATGGAGCCGTCCGGCAGTTTCGGCAGGCGCATCAGGCCGAAAGCGAGACGGAGAGGGTTTTCCCGGAAGCTTTCTGACATTTGTGATCATTCCTTTTCTTTTACTTTGTACTATACTGCTCTGATTATACCCGAAAACCGGAAAGAATTCATGCCCTTTTTTCCGCTGAACCAAATTTGAAAAACAACGGGCGGTATGGTATGATCGGTCAGTATTTTGATGAAGGAAGGGACTGCAATGAGCGTTCTGGAACAACTGAACAGCGGCGGAGTATACCTGATCTGCGGATCGATCGTGGCGTTTATCGCGGTGGTCTGTGTAATCTTCATGGTCCGGGCCTGGCGTGCCGGGAAGGCACTTGGGATGGATACTACCCGGATGAAACGGGCGGTGACGGCCAGCGCGACCTTTTCCGTGCTGCCGAGCGTGGGCATCCTGCTGGGTGTGCTGGCGCTGAGCGGAAGCCTGGGGGTTCCGTGGCCGTGGCTGCGGCTGTCAGTCATCGGCGCGCTGCATTATGAAACCCAGGTGGCCCATGCCGCAGCGGAGCAGGTGGGCATATCCCTGAGTTCCGGCCAGATGACGGTACAGGCCTTCCCGACGATCGCGCTGCTGATGAGCATCTGCATCATGTGGGGAATGATCCTTTCCACGCTGTTCAACCGCCGGTACCTGAACCGCCTGCAGCAGGGCAAAACGAGGAAAACCGGCAAGGGCGGAGGCTTTGGCGACAAGGCAATGGCCGCCATGTTCATCGGTATGGTGAGCGCCTATATCGGCAGTTATGTGGGCGGGTTCATCTCCGGCAACGGGCTGTTTTCCTTCAAAGGCAGCTGGACACCGCTGGTGGTCGTGGCGGCGGCCGCGCTGGCCATGGCCGTGTTCACGTACTTCTCCGAGAAGAAGGGGAAGGAATGGCTGGACAACTTTTCCGTCGCGGGCAGCATGCTGATCGGCATGCTGGCGGCGGTGCTGATCGGACAGTAAGAAGGGGGATGAGGAGATGGAAAACCAGAAAACGTATGAAGCCTATCTGAAGTCCACTCATCGGCTGGGACGGATCGTTTCCGTGATCACGCTGGTCCTGCTGGTCGGCGCGCCGTTCGCGATCGGCGCCCTGCTCGGCGCGGAACCGGATCTTGGCGCGGTAGCCCGGGCCTTCCTGTCTGTGGGTCTCGTCTGGACAGTGTCCAGTGTGGTGGAGTTCCTGGTCTATACGCCGATGCTTGGCGCCGGCGGAAGCTATCTGGCCTTTATCACCGGCAACCTGATCAACATGAAGATCCCCTGCGCGATGAACGCCAAGGAACTGGTCAACGCCAAGAGCGGCACGGCGGAGAACGAGGTGATCGCCACCCTGTCCATCGCGACGTCCGCGCTGGTGACGATCGTGGTCCTCGCGCTGGGCGTGGTGCTCCTGATCCCGCTGCAGCCGGTGCTGCAGAGCCCTGTGCTGGCGCCGGCGTTTGATAACGTTGTGCCGGCTTTGTTCGGCGCAATGGCGTACAAGTACTACCGGAAGGACCCGCTGCTCGCGTTGATCCCGCTGACGGTGATGATCGTGCTGTTCACGCTGGTGCCGTCCCTGACCTCCTCCACCAGCTTCATGATCATCCCCAGCGGCGCGCTGGCGATCGCCCTGAGCTGGTTCAAGTACCGCAGGGAAACGAAGGGAGCGGTCGGAAAATGATCATCCTGTGGGTTGTTATCGGCTGTCTCGGCCTGCTTCTGCTCCTGCTGCTGGCGGCGGTGATCCGAACCCTGCTTGAACCCGGAAAACGGTCGGATTACGAACCGGCGCCGAACCCGGAACGGGCGGAGGAATATGCAAAGAAGCTGTCAGCCATGGTCCGGTGCGAGACGGTTTCCGCCCCCGATGAGGATCTGCAGTACAAGTTCCTGGCATTTCACGCGGTGCTGGAGAAACTTTTTCCGCTGGTACACCGGCGGCTGGAAAAGACGGAGATCGACGGCAACCTGCTGTATCGCTGGAAGGGTGAACAGAGTGACCGGCCGCTGGTGCTGATGAGCCATCAGGATGTGGTGCCCGCAGAGGGAGAGTGGCTTCATGAACCTTTCTCCGGGGATATTGCGGACGGAAAGGTATGGGGACGCGGGGCCTCCGATACCAAGTGCTCGGTCATGGCTTTTTTCCAGGCGGTGGAAGAACTGCTTGCGGAGGGTTATACACCGCCGCAGGACGTTTACCTGCTTACCTCCTGTACGGAGGAATGGGGCGGAGAAGGCTGCCCGAAGCTCGTGGCGGAACTGGAAAAGCGTGGGGTGAAGCCCTGGCTCGTCTGCGATGAAGGCGGCGGGATCATTACCGATCCCATCGGCGGCATCCATGGCAACTTCGCCATGGTGGGCGTGTTTGAAAAAGGCAAGGCGGACGTGCGGTTTACAGCGACTTCCGAGGGCGGGCATTCCAGCACACCGAAGGCGCATTCCCCGGTGGCGCGGCTGGCGGCCTTTGTGAACGAAGCGGAAACGCGGCCGATCTTCCGGCGGAAGATACCAAAGGAAGTGGCGGCAATGTTTGAAACGCTCGCTCCTTACGCAAGCTTCCCGCTGAAACTGGTGTTCTCGAACCTGTGGCTGTTCAGACCGGTCCTGCTGAAGGCGCTGCCGCTGATCAGCGCACAGGCAGGGGCCATGATCCGCACGACGATCGCCTTTACGATGATGAGCGGCTCGGATGCCTGCAATGTGATGCCCCAGAAGGCGACGGTCTCCGCCAATATGCGGTTTATTCCGCATCAGGGGATGAAGGAAAGCCTGGAGATCATCCGGAAACTGGCAAGCAAGCACGGCCTGGAAACGGAGGTGCTGACTGCCAACGATTATACGGAGCCGGTGGATATCCACGGCGAGGCTTTCCGGACGGTGCAACAGGTGATCGAAAAGACCTTCCCGGGGTGTGCGGGAAGCCCCTATGTAATGACCGGTGCCACAGATTCCCGCTTCTGCCAGAGGATCTGCCCGAACGTGGTGCGGTTTGCTCCGGTGATCTACGGGCCGGAACAGATGAAGGGCATGCACGGGCTGAACGAAAACATCGAATATAACTGCCTGCCCGGCGCGGTGGATTTCTACAAAAACCTGATCGAAGCCATGCGCCGCTAAGGAGAGACAGCATCATGGAATATACAGATCATTATGGTTCCCCGGTGGGCGGAATTGTGCTTGCCAGCGACGGGGAAACGCTGACCGGCCTGTGGTTTGACGATTCAAAACACCGACCGGCAGAGCCGGGCCAGCCGGCGGAAGACAGAACACTGCCGGTTCTCGAAGAAACGAAGCAGTGGCTGGATACCTATTTCAGCGGACGGGATCCGGGATTTGTACCGAGACTCGGCATCCGGGCGACCGCGTTTCGGAAGACCGTATGGGAGATCCTGCTGACCATTCCGTACGGAAAGACCGTAACATACGGGGAGGTTGCAGCGCGCGCGGCAAAGCAGATGCGTCTGTCCCGGATGTCCGCGCAGGCTGTCGGCGGAGCAGTCGGACATAATCCCATTGCGCTGATTATCCCCTGCCATCGGGTCATCGGCGCAGACGGCGGACTGACTGGCTATGGCGGCGGGATTGAGAGGAAGAGAATGCTGCTGGAGATGGAGAGCAGGGAGTAGAGGTCAGGGATCAGGGGTCAGGGAAGATACACCCTTTGTGTTTTCCACTGCGGCACAGAACTCCGGCAGGTCCCGCTTCAGGCGGGCAAAACGGCCGTCCAGGGTCAGGAATACATGCTCCGAATGGGCTTTGCAGATCGTCTGTCCATTCTGGTTTTTCATCTCATATACGATGGCCATGATCACGCCGTTGAAGGAATCGATCGAAACGGTGACGCTGATCTCATCCCCGAAGGTGCAGGGATGCTTATACTCACAGGAAAGCGCCCTGACCGGGGAGAAGATGCCTTTCCGTTCCATTTCCGAGTAGGGGAAACCGAGCTGATCCATTAAATCGATCCGGGCTTCCTCCATCCAATGGATATAATTGGCGTGATGGGCGACACCCATCATATCTGTTTCGTAATACTGGACTTTGTGCAGGTATGGTTTCATGGCGGAATCCTCCGGAAAGTCTTTTTTCCGGGAACAGATTCGATGCCGCGGAAGGGAAATCCTGTATTATCATATGACCGGGAGGGGAAGAAGATGATGAACAAGACGGGAACACAGAGGATCGAAACGCACCGGCTGATCCTGCGGCCGTTCCGGATCGAAGACGCGGAAGATATGTTCGGGAACTGGGCATCGGATCCGGAGGTCACCCGCTTCCTGACCTGGCCGGCACACCGGAGCATCGAGGTCACGCGGATGCTCCTGAACGACTGGATCCTGAAATACCGGGACGGCGGCTTCTTCAACTGGGCGATGGAATGGAAGGAGAACGGCCGGGTGATCGGCAACATCTCCGTGGTCAGGTTCATCGAAGAATTGGAGACCGCCGAGATCGGATATTGTATGAGCAGGACATACTGGGGCCGGGGCATCATGCCTGAAGCGCTGCGGGCGGTGACGGACTTCCTGTTCGATTCCGTGGGCGTCAACCGGGTGACCGCCTGCCACGACGTGAACAATCCCAAGAGCGGCCGAGTCATGCAAAAGGCCGGGATGAAGTTCGAGGGGATCATGCGCGCAGCGGGGAAGAATAACCTGGGTTTTTGTGACGAGGTCCGGTACGGCATTCTGCGCAGTGACAGGGAAGAGAAACCCGTCCGGGAAAAGGCACAGGTCACGGTCCGCTTTGCGCGCGAGGAGGAACTGGACCGCGTGAACGAGCTGCGCCGGCTGGTCAACGACGTGCATGTGGCCGGGAAACCCGAGGTGTTCAAGCCCGGCTTCAGCGACGAGCTGCGGGACCACCTCCGGACGATCTGGAACGATCCACGGCAGAAGGTCGTTGTCGCCGAAGTGAACGGCAGGATCAGCGGAATTGCCGTACTGAACCATATCACCCGTCCGGAGAATCCCTTTATGTTTGAACGGGATTACCTCGACGTGGATGAATTCTGCGTGGATGAGAACAGCCGGCGGCAGGGCGTCGCGAGCGCGCTGATCGGATTCATCCGTGAATACGCCAAAGAAGAGGGGTTCAGGCGGCTGGAGCTGAACATGTGGGAATTCAACCGGGGCGCCCTGGCGTTTTACGAAGCGGTTGGGTTTACGACCTACAGGCGGTATATGGAGATGAAGGTGTAAAAGATCCTTCGACTATACTCAGGAAGATATGAGGAGAAAATACGGAGGAAACCATGGAAAAAAACTACCGGAAAACGCTGCGGGCCTGCTATCTCGCCTTCATTACCCAGGCGATCTGCGCGAACTTCGCGCCGCTGCTGTTTCTGAAATTCCATACGGACTATGAGATTTCCCTGGGGCAGATCGCGCTGATCCCGACGGTTTTTTTCCTTACTCAGCTGCTGGTCGACGTGTTCTGCGCGCGATTTGTGGACTCCATCGGATACCGGCGCAGCGTGATTGCTTCCGAAGTCACCGCCGGCCTCGGACTGGCCGGGCTGGCGTTTATTCCGGACCTGTTCGCGGATCCCTTTATCGGTGTAATGATCTGCGTGGTCATCTATGCCATCGGCAGCGGCCTGATCGAGGTGCTCGGCAGCCCGATCGTAGAGGCCTGTCCTTTCGAACATAAGGACGCGGTCATGAGCCTGCTGCATTCCTTCTATTGCTGGGGATCTGTGGGCGTGATCCTGCTCAGCACGCTGTTTTTTGCTGCGTTCGGGATCGAACACTGGAAATGGCTTGCCTGCATATGGGCACTGATCCCGCTATACAACATTATCAACTTCGCCACCTGCCCCATCGAGCACCTGACCGAGAAGGGGGAGGGCATGACGATCCGGACGCTGTTCCGGCTGCCGATCTTCTGGCTGGCGATTCTGCTGATGGTCTGCGCCGGGGCCTCCGAGCTGGCGATGGCGCAGTGGGCTTCCGCGTTTACGGAAGCAGCCCTCGGTTTTACCAAGACCGTGGGCGATCTCGCCGGCCCCTGCCTGTTTGCAGTTACGATGGGAATCTGCCGGGTGTTCTACGGCAAGTTTGGCCCGAAGCTGAACCTGACAAAATTCATGATCGGGTCCGGCGTCCTGTGCCTGTGCTGCTACCTGCTGGCGAGCCTGTCAAAGAACCCGGTCCTCAGCCTGGTCGGCTGCGTATGCTGTGGCTTTTCTGTGGGCATCATGTGGCCCGGTACGATCAGCATCACCTCGCCGCGGATTCCCAAGGGCGGGACCGCCCTCTTTGCCCTGCTGGCCATGGCCGGTGACCTGGGCGGAGCGTTCGGCCCGGGACTGGTCGGAACCGTCTCCCAGCAGGCGGGCGATCATATGCAGACCGGAATGCTGGCGGGAAGTATCTTTCCGCTGGTGCTGATCATCTCCCTGGTTTTGCTGACAAGAACAGCGAAAAAGAAGGAATGACACGTTTCTGTGTCATTCCTGCCATTGGGACAGCATTTCCCGCATCCAGGCATATACATCTATCCCGTAGACCTGACTCAGGTTTTCGGGCGTCATGACCTCGCTGATCAGCCCCTGCGAGACGCACTTTCCGCGGTCCAGCAAAATGGCGTGGGTGCCGTAGCGCCGGGCCAGGCTCAGATCATGCACCACGGAAAGGACGGCCCGACCCGGCTCTTTCAGCCACTTCAGGATCAGGGAGAAGATCTGCTGCTGATAGTTCATGTCCAGATGGTTGGCCGGCTCGTCCAGGATCAACACCTGCGGGTCCTGGGCAAATACCTGGGCCAGGAATACCCGCTGGGACTCGCCGCCGGACAGCGCCGTCACCCGGGCGTGGCGCAGGGCGGACCGGCCGGTGGCGGCCCGGGCC
>JAEEGL014643858.1_pt1 | contig 17344 bp, 14 predicted proteins | sample 9134231 | NCBI WGS metagenome assembly JAEEGL01 (sample SAMN16246548, study PRJNA631951) | gut metagenome | biome: gut microbiome; feature: rumen; material: fiber-attached | host: Bos | place: Iran: Karaj | collected 2018-10
AAGCTGCTGGCCTTGAAGAGGATCGACCAGTAGGTGAGGCTGCCGTTTTCCTCCATGGATCGGATGCGGGCCTTGTAGCGCTCGTTGAGCTCGTCGCGCTTGTCCAGCGCGTCGTCCAGCTCGTTCTGTTTTTCGGCGATCAGCAGGCAGTAGGTCTGGATCTGTTCGTTTTTGTTGTCGATGGCGTCGCGGGTCAGCTTGATGCTCTGATCGATCTGATCCTTCTGCGCCATCAGAGACTCCAGGTCGGAGCGGTTGTCGGCCAGATCGTATCTGAGCTGGGCCTGCTCCTGCTCAATTTCCTTTTCCTCGGTCTTGAGCTCTTCGATCTTCTTTTTGATGTCGCCGGAAGAAGCGGCACGGGCAGGACTCACAAAGCCCGAAAACAGGACGAGCACCATAATTCCGGCCAACAGACCGGCCAGCGAGCGGCGGAAGTGATACATGGAAGAAACAGCCTCCTTTTGGCTCTCCCTCTCGGGGAGGATCAGGGCAGATAAATGAGCGGATTGACCAGCGCTCCGTTATAGTACATGGTCAGATGCAGGTGGGGACCCGTGGACATGCCGGTGCTGCCCACATAGCCGATGACCTGGCCGCGGGTGACATACTGGCCGGGAGCGACCACGAAACGGCACATATGCGCGTAGAGGGTGGAGAAGCCGTTGCCGTGATTGATGACCACATGGTAGCCGTAGGCGTTGCCGAAGGTGGCGGAGGTCACGGTGCCGGAGGCACAGGCATAGATGGGAGAGCCGTAGCTGGCGCCGATGTCCGTGCCGCTGTGGTTGCTGTATTTGCCGGTGATGGGGTGGATGCGGGGGCCGAAATGGCAGGTGATGTAGTGCGAGGCGCAGGGCCAGATAAAGCCGTATTTGCTGACCTTTCCGGAGCCTGCGGAGGTTCCGGACCCGGAGGAGGACCCGCCGGAGCCGCTGCCGGAGCCGGAGGAGGATCCGCCGGAACCGCTGCCGGAGCCCGAGCCGCCCACGGCGGCGTCTTCCCGGGCGGCGGCCGCCTGCGCGGCTGCCTCTTCCCTGGCGCGGGCGGCGGCCTCTTCTGCCTCGCGGCGCGCCTTCTCTTCGGCGGCGACGGCTTCCTTATAGTTGGCCTCCTGCACAGCGATCTGGGCAAGCAGAGCTTCCTTCTGGGCTTCGTATTTCTCGGCCGCCTCAAGCATGGCGTCGCGGTCGTCCATCAGCTCGGCGAACACGTCGTCGGCTTCCGCTCTCTGATCCACCAGGGTCTGCTCTTCCTCGGCAAGAGACTGCTTTGCCTCCTCCAGGGCGACCTTTTCAATCGCCAGCTCCTGCCGGGCCAGCTCGATCTGCTGGGCGGCCTCCTGGATCCGGCCGATCATGCGGGAATCGGCCAGCGCGATCTCGTTGATGAGGTCCACGCGGTCGAGCAGATCGGAAAAGCTGCTGGCCTTGAAGAGGATGGACCAATAGGTCAGCTTGCCGTTTTCCTCCATGGACCGGATGCGGGCGCGATACTGCTCGTTGAGCTGATCCCGGGCGGAAAGCGCGTCGTCCAGCTCGTTCTGCTTTTCGGCGATGAGGAGGTTGTACTCCTGGATCTGGTCGTTCTTATTCTCGATTGCGTCCTGCGTCAGCTTGATCTGCTGGTCGATCTGGTTCTTTTTCTGCACCAGATCCTGCAGGTCCGACTTGTTCTCCTCGATCTCCTTCTGCAGGGCCTGCTTCTGTGCCTCGATGGCGGCTTCCTGCTGCTGAAGACCCTCGATTCTTTGCTTGATCTCACCGGAGGTGGCGGCAAAAGCGGAGATGACAAGTCCACCGATCAGCAGCAGCGCCAGAACACAGGCGATCACGCTGACGATGACGCGGCGGTATTTGTACATGGCGACCTCCTTTACACGTCAAGGAATTTGCGAATGGACATTACGCTGCCGAAAATACCGACAAACAAGCCCGTTACACCGAATGTGACGATCATGGGAACAAAAAGTTCCTTAAACTGGACAATGTCGAACAACTGAAGAGAATCCACGGACTGGACCTTCTTGCTGATGAGGTCGTACAGGCCCCAGGTGATGAAGAAGGAGATGGCGCTGGACAGCACGCCGATCAGGAAGCCCTCGACAAAATAGGGGAAGCGGATGAACCGGTTGGTGGCGCCCAGCATTTTCATGATGGCGATCTCATCGCGCCGGTCGTACATGGCCAGCTTGATGGTGTTGGAGATCATGAACAGGGAGACGACCAGAAGGACCAGGATGATGGCGACGGAGGCGATGTTCAGGACCTTCTGGATGGTGGTGAAGCCCTCGGCCAGTTCGGTGCGGCCCTTGACCTCCGCCACGCCGTCGATCTTTTCGATCTCCTTGATGGTCTCCTCCATCCTGGAGTTGTCCTCCAGGGTGATCTCGATGCGGTCGCGCAGGAAGCTGGCGTCGATGCCCTCGTAGGCCTCTCCCCCGCCCTGCTGCTGGATAAAGCGCTCGGCCGCCTCTTCCCGGGAGATGAATTTGGCCTCGCGTATGTTGTCGACCAGGTTGTTGATCTGCGTGCCGACGCTCTTGGCCTCGGCGGTGTTCTTCGTCTCATCCACAAAGGCAAGGATCCGGTTCTCCCGTTCTACGGTCTTGACCATGCGGGAAAGGTTGTAAAGAATGGCGGAAAAGCTGCCGATGATGACCAGGCAGGCAACGGTGACGCACACGGCAGCGAAGGACATGAAGCCGTGGGTAAACATGTTGCGGACGCCCTCTTTGAACAGATACCCCAGTTTTCTAGCTCTCTTCATTGATATAGTACCCATCCATTCCGTCATTGATCACTCGTCCTTCGTTGATCGCAATGACTCGTTTCGTAAAGCGGTTGACCAGTTCCCGTTCGTGGGTCACCACCATGACCGTGGTCCCCAGCGCGTTGATGCGCTCGAGCAGCATCATGATCTCGTAGGAGCGGACCGGGTCGAGGTTGCCGGTGGGCTCGTCGGCGATGACCATGGCGGGGTTGTTGACCAGAGCGCGGGCGATGGCCACACGCTGCTGCTCGCCGCCGGACAGCTCATGGGGGAGCCGGCGGCCGCGGTTCTCCAGGCCCACCAGATCCAGAACGTAAGGGACGCGGGTCTCGATCTCCTTGGTGCTGGCGCCCACGATCCGCATGCCGAAGGCGACGTTGTCGAAGACGGTTTTGTTCTCGATCAGCCGGAAATCCTGGAAGATGACGCCGACCGTCCTGCGCATGTAGGGGATCTGGCGCTTTTTGATGGTCTCCAGCTGGAAGTTGTTGACGGTGATGGAGCCGGAGGTGGGCTCGAGCTCCGCGGTGATCAGCTTGATGATGGTGGACTTGCCGGAACCGGAGGGGCCCACCAGGAAGACGAACTCGCCGTCGTCGATGTGGAGGCTCACGCCCTCCAGCGCACGGGTCCCCGCCTCGTATACCTTGGTGACGTTTTTGAAATCGATCATGGGTTACTCCTTCATCAGAACATTCTGTTGTCGCGGGAGGCAAGATATTTCTTGACCATGAGCGCGACCTTGAAGATGATGGCGTGGTCGAACTCCCTGAGATCGAGCCCGGTCAGCTTCTTGATCTTCTCCAGTCGGTAGACCAGGGTGTTGCGGTGGACGAAGAGCTTGCGGGAGGTCTCCGACACGTTCAGATTGTTCTCAAAGAATTTGTTGATGGTGAACAGGGTCTCCTGATCGAGGCTGTCGATGGAGTTCTTCTTGAAGACCTCGCCCAGGAAGATCTCGCACAGAGTGGTGGGCAGCTGGTAGATCAGGCGGCCGATGCCCAGGTTTTCGTAGGTGATGATGGTCTTCTCGGTGTCGAATACCTTGCCGACCTCGATGGCCACCTGAGCCTCCTTGTAGGAGTCAGCCAACTCCCGCAGATGCTCCGCCACGCCGCCGATGCCGATGGTCGTCTTGAGGAAGAGCTGGCTTTTCAGCGCGTCCTCCATGGTGCCGGCCAGATCCAGCAGCTCCTGCTGCTCCACATCGCCGCTCACCAGCTTGACCACAGCCACGTCCGTCTCGTTGATGGAGATGACGAAGTCCTGCTGCCGGTCGGGGAACAGGCTCTGCAGCACGTCCACCGCGCCCACGTCCGCGTTGCCGTTCTGGCGGACCAGGAAGACGGTGTGGTTCTGGTCGGCGGGGAAATGCAGCTCCTTGGCGCGGATATAGATGTCGCCGGGGAGGATATTGTCGGTGATGATATTCTTGACGAAGGTCGCCTTGTCGTGCTTTTCTTCGTAGTAGACCTTGGTGCAGTTCAGCGTGACGTGGGCCATGAGGCAGAGGCTGTTGGCCAGCTCGTCCTCACCGTCCACAAATACGGCGTAGTCAAAGCTGCTGCCGAAGCTCGTCAGCGCCTTGACGGTGCGGCCGGAGAAATGGACCGTGCTGTCATCGGACAGGGCGACCACACGGGCCAGCTTCGGGAGCTTGATGCCCACCTGCTCTGCATCGGAGCAGGCGACCACGGTGCCCTCGGAGTCGATGACGCCGATCAGCCGGTCGGTGGCAGCCTTCATTTGCTGCATCACATCGGAAAAAATATGGTTTGTCATGTTTTTGTTCTCCCTGTTTTTCATGGGATGATATCGTTTTGCACAACATCTACCCTATATCATACCCGATTTCTTTTCAGTTTGCAAGCCCTTTTCGGCAAATTCTTTGAAAAAAGCAAACTATTTTTATGCAAAAACACAACAAAACTGTCATAGTACCCAAAGCGCTTCCCGGGATTTTTGGGATTTTTTCCTTTTTTATTCAATCGATCCGTTTGTGTAAAATGTACAGGATAAGCCTTTGCGCGCCGCGGCGGCCGCGCAGGGCGGCTTTTCGGGCTTCAGAGCTCCTGCCTCAGAAGGCGACGCTCGTCTTCGGTCAGCTCCCGTACTTCTCCCGCCGGCAGATCGCCCAGCAGCAGACAGCCCTCCCGGTCCCGGCGCAGATACGTCACCGTGAGACCGCGGCTGGCCATCATGCGGCGGACCTGGTGATACTTGCCCTCCGCGACGGTGATCTCGCTCCGGCCCGGGCCCAGAGGACGCAGGACCGCAGGGCGGCACACCGTGCCGTCCCGGAGGGTCAGCCCCACGGCGAAGGCCTGAACGTCTTCCTCCCCCGCCTGGCCTTCGTGGCGGGCAAAGTAGGTTTTTTCCACCTCGTATTTCGGAGAGATCAGCCTGTGGGCCAGCTCGCCGTCGTTGGTAAAGAGCAGCAGGCCTTCGGTTTCCTTGTCCAGCCGTCCCACCGGGGTCACCTCCCATGCCCGGTACCGGTCCGGGATCAGCTCCATCACGGTCCTGTCCCGCGGGTCCTCGGTGGAGGTCACAAAGCCCGCGGGCTTGTAGAGCATCAGCACCACCGTGCGCCGGCCGCACACCGGCTCGCCCCGAAGGGTGACGGCGTCGGCGGCGGGATCCACCTTGACCGACCCGTCCCGCACCGGTCTGCCGTTGACGCAGACCGCGCCGGCCTTCAGCAGGCCCTTGAGTTCCCGGCGGGAGGCGCAGCCCGCTTGGGAAAGATATTTGTCTAACCGTTCCATGGGTCACCTCGTTCTATCCCCGCCGGGCGGAGCATAAGGTTGAACTGTCTGAAACGTGCCGGAGCACGCAGCACAGAGCTTGAAGGGAGCATTGCTATGTTCGTTATCACCGCAAAGGTCTCCAAGACCAAAATCGCCGCCGCGGCCACGATCGTGATCGCCCTGGTGGTGCTGATCGCCATCGTATACGCAGCCAAAACAGATCCGTCCCAGCAGGAGGAGCTCTCCGCCGACACCAACGACGGCAGAGTCGCCTTCCTGGCGCAGTACGGGTGGGACGTCAACGCGGATCCCGTCCAGACCATGACCGTGCGAATCCCGGAAAAGGACTCGGAGACCTTCTCCCGCTACAACGAGCTGCAGAAGAGCCAGGGCTTCGATCTGACCGAGCACGCCGGGAAAAAGGCCACCCGTTACGTCTATGAGATCCTGAACTACCCCGACGCGGACCAGCCGGTGTACGCCACGATCTTCGTGCTGGAAGGAAAGATCGTGGGCGGAGACGTGACAAACACCGCGCCGGACGGAAAAATGCACGGGTTCAAGATGCCCTAACCCCAGGATAACATATAATTGTTACAGATTTGTTACTTTTTCCGATTTTCTTTTGTTTTTTCAAAAAATTTTTTCTTGCGTTTTCCGAAGCCCCGCGCTATAATAAGCCCAGCTGAATATGGTAAGTCTTCAGGGCAGGGTGAAACTCCCGACCGGCGGTAAAGTCCGCGAGCCTTCGGGCCGACTCGGTGGAACTCCGAGACCGACAGTACAGTCTGGATGGTAGAAGACGCGATCTGCGGATGATTTCGTGATTGCCTGAAGACCTGCGATCTTCAGGCAATTTTTCTGTTTTCGGAGGAAAAAAGTATGCAGAATTCCAGATCCCGCGGGGCGGGCCGCTACATTGCCTGCATGGGCATGTTCATCGCCCTGGCCTATGTGTCCGTGGTGGCCACCGAATGGATCCCCAAGGTCAGCGGCATTCTGAGCTACGAGCCGAAGGACGCGATCATCGTCATCGCGGGCTTCATCTTCGGGCCCTTGAGCTGCGTGATCCTGTCGGTGGCGGTATCGCTGCTGGAGCTGGTCACCGTCAGCTCCACAGGGCCCTGGGGCTTTTTGATGAACGCCATCGCCAGCTGCGCCTTCACCGTGCCGGCCGCCCTGTTTTACCGGCTGAACCGGTCCAGAAAGGGCGCGCTGATGGGCCTCGGTGCGGCCATGCTTTCCATGACCGGGATGATGATCCTTTGGAACTACATCGTGACGCCCCTGTACATGGGCGTGCCGAGAGAAGAAGTTGCAAAGATGCTGGTGCCCACGTTCCTGCCCTTCAACCTGATCAAGGGCGGATTGAACGCGGGTCTGGTCATGCTGCTGTACAAGCCCGTGGTCTCGGCTCTGCGAAAGACCGGCCTGGTGGAGCAGAAGCAGGGCAAGAAGGGCAGCATCAGCCTGGGATTCACCCTGTTCGCCCTGGCGTTCCTGGCGACCTTCGTCCTGCTGCTGCTGGCCATGCTCAAGGTGATTTGAGCGATCCGTATGAAAAACGTGCCGTTCCGAAAGGAGCGGCACGTTTTTCTGTTTTCCTGTTACTTCAGCATCTCCAGGAATTCCTCCTCGCTGAGGACCGGGATCCCCAGTTCGTTGGCTTTGCGGAGCTTGGAGCCGGCGTTCTCGCCGGCCACCACGAAGTCGGTCTTCTTTGAGACGGAGCCCGCGGCCTTGCCGCCGAAGGCTTCGATGCGTTCCGTGGCCTCCTCCCGGGTGAAGCGCGTGAGCGCCCCCGTGAGGACGAAGGTCTTGCCGGCAAAGCGGCGGTCCGTGATCTCGATCCGGCAGGTAAAGTTGACGCCCGCCTGCCGCAGCCGCTCGATCATGTGCCTGGACTGCGGGGCGCGGAACCAGGATACGATGCTCCGGGCGGTCACGGCGCCCACGTCCCGCACCAGGGTGAGCCGCTCCTCATCCGCCTCCATGAGGGCGCCCAGGGTCCCGAATTCCATGGCCAGCACCTTTCCCGCCTTCTCGCCCACCTGGCGGATGCCCAGGGCGTAGATCAGCTTCGAAAGGTCGTTGGACTTGCTGGCCTCGATGGAGTCCAGGAGCTTCCGCGGGGCTTTGTCTCCATTCTTCCACAGGGAGGAGACCTGCTCCAGGGTCAGATAGTAGAGATCCGCGGGAGATTTGATGTGGCCCGCCGCGATGAGCTGCTCCACGATGGCGTCGCCCAGGCCGTCGATGTCCATGGCGTCCCGGGAGACGAAATGGGCGATGTTCCGGCTCAGCTGGGCCGGGCACTCCGCGCCGGTGCAGCGGATCGCCGCGCCGTCCGGATCCCGTTCCACCGGCGCGCCGCAGACCGGGCAATTTGCCGGCAGACGGTAGGGCTCGGCGTCCGCGGGCCGTTTTTCCGGCACCACGCCCAGGATCTCGGGGATGATCTCCCCTGCCTTGCGGATGCGGACGGTGTCGCCCACCCGGACGTCCTTCTCGGTGATGAAGTCCTGATTGTGCAGGGTAGCGTTGGTGACGGTGGTGCCGGCCAGACGGACCGGATCCACCACGGCCTTCGGCGTAAGAACGCCGGTGCGGCCCACCTGGACCACGATCTGCCGCAGGACCGTCTCCTTGATCTCCGGCGGATACTTGTAGGCAGCCGCCCAGCGGGGGAACTTCGCCGTGGAGCCCAGAAGCTGGCGGCCCGCCAGATCGTTGAGCTTCACCACCGCGCCGTCGATGTCGTAGGACAGGCTGTAGCGGCTCTCGTCCACGGCGGCGATCTGCGCGTCGATCTGCGCCTGCTCTGTGCAGAGGGTGTAGGGGATGACCTTGAATTTGAGAGACCGCAGATAGTCCAGGGTCTCGGAATGGGTCTCGAAGCTTCGGCCCTGGCACAGCTGCAGGTTGAACACAAGGATGTCCAGCTGCCGCTTGGCGGCGATTTTGGGATCCAGCTGGCGCAGGGAGCCCGCAGCGGCGTTGCGGGGATTGGCGAAGAGGGTCTCCCCCGCCGCCTCCCGGGCCTCGTTCAGCTTCTCGAAGACCGCCTTGGGCATAAAGACCTCGCCGCGGACGATGAGCCTGTGGGGAGCGTTCTCCAGCTTCATGGGGATGGAGCGGACCGTGCGGAGGTTTTCCGTCACGTCCTCGCCGATGCGGCCGTCGCCCCGGGTCGCGCCGCGGACGAAGATGCCGTCCACATACTCCAGCGCCACCGACAGACCGTCGACCTTGGGCTCCACGGTGTATTCGGGCGCCGCGATGGTCTGACGGACCCGCTCGGTGAACTCCGCCAGCTCCTCCAGGGAGAACACGTCCTGCAGGCTCTCCAGCGGGACCGCGTGCTCCACCTTCTCGAACTGGCTCAGGGCCTTGCCGCCCACCCGCTGCGTGGGGGAATCCGGCGTCATAAGCTCGGGATGCTCCGCCTCCAGGATCTCCAGCCTGCGCAGCATGCGGTCGTACTCGTAGTCCGGGATGGCAGGATCGTCCAGAACATAGTACCGGTAGTTTGCCTCGTTGAGCTGCTTCGTCAGCTGAAGGGCTTCTTCTTTTGGATCCATAGCTATTCTCCTATCGTTAACAGTGCCTCCGGTACCGCGCCGACGATCACCGTCTGCGCCACCGGAACATCGGTCGTGACCTTGCTTGTAATAAACCCTGCCGGGGTAAGGGCAAGGATCTCCACACTGACAGAGAGCTTCAGACTGTGGAGGGTCTGATTGATCCCGGCCTGGGAGAACTCGCTGTGCAGCTCCGCGTTTGCCCCGCGCAGGGAGATCACGCGGACCGGGAGCTTCCCGCCCCTGCCGGAAAACAGGGCGGGGAAAAAGATACTGCCCACGGGGATCCCGAGGCTTCGCTCGTCCAGATCCGGGATCCGCTCCGTCAGCTCCTTCATCAGCTCCGCCCGGAGCAGGTTGACCCGGGCCGTGTCGATCTGCACCGCGGTGACGCGGCCGGAGGCGTCCTTATCCATCCGGACCAGGTCCCCGTAGGTCAGATCCCGGTTTTGGACGCAGGCGGAGACCGCGTCGGTGATGAGGTTGGAGGTCTCGTTGGAGAGCTCCATGTGGGCAAGGCGCCGGATCATCGGCAGATATCGGAAGTGCAGCAGGAGCACCAGCGTCAGCAGCGCCAGCAGAAAGCCCAGCCGGACCCTGCGGCGAAGACGCCGTCTCAGCACGCGCATAGCACCACCTCACGGCAGCTTATGCAGGCCGCAGGCGGTTTATGCCTGTGTCGGGTCAGGCTTTTTCGCTCCCTTCGGCGAGCTTTTCCGCCCCTTCCGCGCCCCGTGCGTCCAGCATGCTCATGGCCGCGTTGCCGGAGGACTGGACCAGACGGCCCGTGGCCTGAAGGAGCTCCTTCTGCTTTTCCCTGGGCAGGGCGCGGATCGCAGTCATGATGATCTCTGCGGTGCGGAGCTTGCTGGCGCTCATGGCGTGGAAGGTGTCCTGGCCGGTGGCCTCAAAGACGGTAAACACGGAGTCCACCAGGGATCGGAGGGTCTCGTCGTCCTGCTTCGCGACCCAGGAATCCACGGTCTTCTCCAGATAGGTCCCCTTTCGGGTCAGCACGGCGGGAACAAAGTCCACGGGGCCGACCTCCCAGCTGAAGCCGTCGTGCTGCGCAAGGCCGGAGGCGCTGCTCATGACCACCTTGCGGGCGCAGTCGCACTCCAGAAGCAGGCCGATGACGGAGGTGTCCGGCACGATGGAGACCGTTCTGGGCTGGATGGCCCGGTAGCCGGGCTGGCTGCGGACCTCGTCGCGGAAGCCGGGGCCGTCGTTGGTCCAGACCTGCAGGATCCGGCCGCGGACCGATTCCGGGCAGAAGGAGGCCGCGTAGACCGCCAGGTTGCCGCCCTTGGAGTGGCCTCCCAGACGAAGCGGGCAGTTCAGCTCCGCCGCGACGCGGAGCAGGTAGTCCACCGCGTGCTGCTGGCTCTTCGTGCCGCTGCGGTAGGACAGGATGAAGTCCTCCTTCCAGCCCACCACCGTGCCGTCGGTGCCCCGGAAGGCCAGATAGGCCGTTCCGTCCGGCAGCAGGCAGGTCACGGCGGCAAACTGCGCGGTCTCGTCCTTGTCGGTGATCGCCTCGTAGAAGCAGAGGAGGAGGCCGGAGAATCTGGCTCCCTTTCCCATGGATTCCATGAGAAACGGCGCACGGGCGGTGTAGGCGGTCCTGGCCGCGACCTCGGCCCGATCATGGCGGCCAAAAAAACCACTGCAGGCTTCCGCAAGGGGAACGGGTGTCCCGCTTCCCGGAACGACCCCCTCAAAATCCGTATAGACCAGCTCCGAAAGGATCAGATTGTCCACCGGGTTGAAGGCGGAGACTGTCAGCGGCACATCTCCGCGCCAGTCGAGATAGTCAAATAGATTCACGTGATTCTCCTTCCGACAGGCTGCTGTCTTTGACGCACAGAAGCCAGGCCAAGGATCCCGCTCGGACCCCTGGCCTGTAGGCTGTCTGTATTATTCTTTGATATACCAGTCGCCGTCTTCCTTGACCATCTGGATGGTCACAGACTCGCCGGTGGGGCCCTTGACGTGGTCCTCGCCCACCTCAAAATCGTAGTTCATATCCAACACACCGGTGACGACGGCGGTATCGCCGCTGATCCGGATTTCGGTGATTCGGATGACCAGCAGGTCGTCTTCTCCCATCACGCCGACGCCAAGGCCGAACATATCGGACATGCTCAGGCCCAGATCCGGCAGATCCAGATCCCCCAGCAGGGCCTTGCCGATGCCCTCGGCAAGCTTCAGGGAGGCTTTGGCGGTGTTGCGGGATTTGGCACAAAGGCAGTCGATGGCGCCGTCCAGATCGCCGTTGTTGTAGCAGGTGCAGAAGGTGTCGATGCGCTCCCGGATCAGATCCTCGTCGGTCACGGGTTCGATGAGACCGCAGCCGGCCAGCAAGGTGCAGGTCATGGCCAGGATCAGCAGCACGGAAATCGATTTTTTCATAAGCTCTCCTCTCTTCTCGCGGGCGGCTCAGGCGTACAGCTTTCCGATCAGCCAGTTCGACAGTCTGCAGGGCAGGAGCTTAAGCAGGACACAGATGGTCTTATAGCTGAAGCCGATGGTGTAGACCGGCTTCGGATGCTTTTTCATGGCGACCTTGGCCACATAGCGGCCGGCCCGCTCAGGCTTCATGCCGTGCTGCTCGTCGTGCTCCATTTTCGCCACGCTCTTGCTGATGCGGCCCTGATAGGCCTCGTCGCCTTCGATGGACTTCTCTCTCGCGCCGGTGAAGCCCGTGGCGATGTCGCCGGGCTGGACCGCCGTGACCGTGACGCCGTAGGGTCGGATCTCGTTGGCAAGGGCGGCGGTGTAGTCGTTGATGGCGGCCTTGGTGGCGGAATAGTAGGCCTGGAACGGGATGGCAGCCGGCGCGGCCACGGAGCTGATGTTGACGATGCGGCCCTCTCCCCGCTGGCGCATGTGAGGCAAAGCGGCCTTCGTCATGTTCACGGTGCCGAAGAAGTTGACGTCCATCTGCTTTTTGGCGGCGGCAAGCTCTGTGAACTCCACGGCGCCGGAAATGCCGAAGCCCGCGCAGTTGACCAGGATATCCACATTCTCCTCCCGGCGGAGCACCTCCTCCACCGCCTGCTGGCACTGCTTCTCGTCGGAGACGTTGCCGCAGATGTGGTGGAGCCCCTTCTCGGAGTAGGGATGGCGGGAGATGATATATACCTTGCACCCGCGTTCCCGGAGCGCACGGGCGGCGGCGAGACCGATGCCGGAACTGCCGCCGGTGACGATCACGACAGGATTACGCGTCATGCTTCAACACCTCGGAAAGAATATCTGTGGCCTCGTCGATCAGCGCTTTGGTATGGGTCGCCATATAGCTGGTGCGAAGCAGGCACTCGCCCTCTGCGCAGGCGGGAGGCAGGACCGGGTTGACATAGACGCCCGCGTCGTAGGCCTGCTTGGCCTTGATGAGGGTGTTCTCCGGCTGATAGGTATAGATGGGGACGATGGGCGTCTCCGCCTCGATGATCCGCACCCCCTTGCGGTGGAAGCAGGACCTGGCATAGGCGCTGATGTCGCGGAGCTTCTCCGGCAGCTCCGGATGCGCTTCCAGATGACGCAGCGCGGCAAGGGCCGTGGCGCAGCTGGCCGGCGTCATGGACGCGGAGAAGATAAAGGGACGGGAGGTGTGCTTGATGTACTCGCCGATCCGCCGGGAGGTGGCGCAGTAGCCGCCCAGGGACGCCAGGGATTTGGAGAAGGTGCCCATGTAGATGTCCACCTGGTCCTCCAGACCGTAATAGCTGGCCGTGCCGCGGCCGCCCTCGCCGATGACGCCGAGGCCGTGGGCGTCGTCCACCATGACGCCGGCGCCGTACTGCTTTGCAAGGCGGCAGATCTCCGGCAGGTTGGCAATATCGCCTCCCATGGAGAACACGCCGTCGGTCACAATGAGGCAGCCCCGGTTCTCGGGCACCTTCTGCAGCTGGCGCTCCAGATCCGCCATGTCGGCATGGCGATAGCGGAGCATCGTGCCGTAGCTGAGCTTGCAGGCGTCGTAGATGGAGGCGTGGTTTTCGCGGTCGCAGATGACGTAGTCATGGGGACCGGCCACGGCCGAGATGATGCCGAGATTGGACTGGAAGCCCGTGGAGAAGGTGATGACCATCTCCTTGCGGAGGAATTTTCCGAGCTCGGCTTCCAGCTCCAGGTGCATTTCCAGCGTGCCGTTCAAAAACCGGGAGCCGGAGCAGCCGGAGCCGTATTGTTCAAAGGCCTTGATGCCGGCCTCGATTATATCGGGATGGGTCGTCAGCCCGAGGTAGTTGTTGGAGCCCAGCATGATGCGGCGCTTGCCCTCCATGATGACCTCCACGTCCTGCCGGGATTCCAGCGCATGGCCGTAGGGATACAGCCCTCTTTCGCGCAGTTCCTCGGCCGCGGTCCATTTTTCACACTTTGCAAAAATATCCATCGATTCACCTTCGTTGTATGGTTTCGTGCACAATCATGTATATTATACTATTTTTCTTTGAGATTGCAACTATTAATTTGTGCAAGGCGGTTCCGGGCGTTCAGCTCGCCTTTTCTCCCTCCAGCACGATGTAATCCCCGGAGATCCACAGGTCCCTGTCCGCCGTGAAGCTCTGGACCCGGAGACGGAAGCGAAGCTCCCTGACAGGATTGCCCGGCTTGACAATCCCTTCGCCGAAAAGCGAATCGCTGCCGGCGACCAGGCACAGCACTGCGCGCTGGTGCGGGCCGATCTGAGCGCCGTTCTTGATGTACACATCCAAACTGTCGTCCTGGACCCCGACGCCGTTGATGCTGCGGTCCGTCAGGCCGATACAGATCCCCTCGTCGGTGTTGTTTTCCACGGTCATATACCAAAACTGGTAGAAATTTCCTTCCTCCGGGTAATCCGTCGGCTGATAGACATAGGCCTCGCCCTGGTCCTTCGACCAGATCGCCACGCGAATCCCGTCCTGATCCAGCAGCGTCCTGCTGCCGGAGCGGAAGCCGGAGGGCGTGCTGCCGCTTTGAGACAGGGAGATCTCCGTCCAGTTGACCCGGCCGTAGCCCATCCAGGTGTTCATCCCGCCGGTACCGATCCGCAGGGCAAGGCGGAGATTATGGATCGAGTCGATCCCGGCCACGTCCAGATCCTCCTGCTTGATATGGAAGCAGCGGTAGGTCTTGCTGCCGGAGGGCAGGTCCGCCTGCGAAAACTGGACCGGGACCGTGATGCCGTTGATCTCGGCAGCGTCAATGGCAAAGGAGGCCATGTTCCCCTCGTTCGTGATGCAGAGCACGCCGCTGGCTCCTTCCCGGATCGGATTGCAGCCCATGCCCAGCAGCTCAACGGTATGCCCGTCCGCAGACAGGATCGTCTGTTTCCCGGCGGACGCGCCGCAGGCAGGCTCTTCCAGAGTATCCAGGCCTTCGATGGAGCTGCTCTCGGGGGCAAACACGCCGCCCTCCACCGTGACCCGGAAGTCCCGCTCCATTACGGTGGCCCTTGTAGCCGCGTCGGTGATCTTTGCCGTGAATTCAATGGTGTGAAGATCCTTCAGGAAACCGCAGTCGCCGCTGTCACCGAAGGAAACGCCGTAATCCTCTCCCCGCTCGCCGGCAAAGGCGTTGAAATACGCCACGTCTCCGTCGTCGCAGAGAATATCTCCGTTGCAGACCAGATCCGTCGCAAACACGTGCAGATCCCGGTCCGTACCGTTCTCCAAAAAGAATGTGAGCTCCTGCTCTCCAAAGTAATCGGTCTGAACGGTCCAGCCGAGGCGGTAGCCGTCCTGCTCCAGCAGCGTCAGCTCGTCTCCGGCGGTCCAGCTGCATTCCGTGAGCGGGATTACCGGCGTCTCATCCTCCAGATACCAGCCGTCGTCCACCACGTCGATGGGAAGCGGCTCGGAGCAGTATCGGTTGCCCTGGGTGTCCTGGATCTCAAAAATCAGGCAGTAGCTGCCGCTGACCAGCGGCTTGTACACAAAGCTGACGCCGTCCGCGATCGGGAAAACCGAGGCGGTCTGCTTGTCGCTTTTGAGCCAGTCCTGCACGGCCAGGACCGTGCCGTTGCCGTCCCGGCGGAGGGTCCTGTGGGGCTGGTCCAGAAAATAGTAGGTGGTCCATTCGGACAGATCCACGTCGTCGAGCTTGCCCTCCGTCATGGTCTGCTCTTCCGGCTTTGCGTCGTAGGGCAGCAGCGCGCTGACGGAGACCTCGCCGGTGTCCCGGTCAAGGGACAGATGGTAGCGGCAGCCTTTGACCTTGTGTTCATAGCCCGCAGGCCGCTCAAACAGGCCATAGTCCGTGTCGTTCGTCAGATTGAGGTAGGTGGAATAGCGCGCGGTCTTACCCACCACGTCGCTTTCGGTCACCACGGGAATGAAATAGTCTCCCTTCCCCGTTCTGCCGTAGATGACGCTGCCGTCGAAATCCGCCGTCAGGACGCCGCCCTGTCTTTCGACCTCCTCGCTGACGTAGATGACGGTGTAGACCATCTCCGCGTCCTGCCGGAGGATGTAGTAGCGGGCGGAGGCAAAGTGTTCCTGCTGCTCGGCGGTGAGCTGCAGGGTATACTTGTCGGCCGCATAAACCGAGGGCATGGTCGAGCTGCCGAAGGCAGCCAGCATGTCATTGCCGAGCCATGTGGTCTCGTAGGCGCGCAGATAGGTCTGGTAGCCCTCAAACAGGCCCAGCGCCCGATAGGTCTCCGCCCAGCTTCTGGTATAATAGTCCTTGTTGTAGAACGGATAGTAGAGGGACAGGCCGCAGAGGTTCTCCGCGTTGGTCGCGTTGTATACCACCAGCCGGTCGATAGCCGCGCTCAGCCGTTCCGTTTGCTCGGGATAGAGGTCCCGAAGCTGGATCGCCATATCGAGCAGATCCACCAGGTCGTATTCCGAGCCTGTGGTGGCGCGGCCCAGGGCTCTGGTCTCGACGCGGTGCGCCGCCAGCTCGTTGTACAGATCCGCCACATTTCCGGAGGCGGCGTTGAACAGCTCGTCCAGCGCCCCGCTGAGTTCATCCGCGCCGGAAAGATCCAGGCAGGCCAGCGTCGCGTCGCGGTCCGCATAGCCCTTCTCTTCAAAATATGCCTCGCAGGAGGCCAGATACTCCCGGGTCAGCACGTCCAGCACGCTCCTGGCGTCCGCCGGGCCGAGCTCGGAGAGGAAGCTGTAGTTCCAGCCGAAGGCGGGCTCGACCTCCTGGGAGGCCACAAGATAGTCCGCGTAGGGCGCCCAGATGCAGGCCAGCTCCGCCGAGGCCATGAGGCAGGCATCGAAGCCCACCCAGTCCAGCTTCCGGTCCGGCCCGAAGGGAGAGTTCTCCAGCGCTTTGCGCATCTCCAAAAGCGTCAGCGCGTCGTTCGAGAACAGCACGTCCTTGCCGTAGCCCATGACGGGGCCGTTGCCGTGATCCCAGAGGATCAGGGCGTAATGATCCGCCGGCGCGTTCTGACAGCAGTACTGCAGGAATCCGGCCAGGGACTCCGCCTCGCCCATGGAAGAGGAGGGTTGAGAATCGATCACCTTGTATCCGTCTTTCTGAAGCTGCAGGGTGAGCCGCAAATCCTTGTCGACAAAATCGTTGTGCCAGTGGGGCGAGCCGCCGGTATTGACGAGCACATTGACGCAGGAAAGATCCACGCCGCTCTGAAGGACTTCATCGAGGTCGTTGGTGCCGGCCTTGGATTTGGCTTCCAGATCGGAGCCGATCATATAGATCATCAGCGTCGTGGTCTCCCGTTCCCCTGCCACGGCAGGGTTGATGATGCCGGGCTGCGCCGATTGGATCGGGTCAGATCCGGCGATCGCCGGTCTGGAGGCGGGCGGCGTCTCGGTCTCGGCGGGCCCGGAGCAGGCAGCCAGCCCCAGCAAAAGGCACGCCAGAAGGAATACGGACAAAAATCGTTTCATAGGATCATACCCACTCTCTGTAGGGCAGGAGGCCTTCGTGTGAGAACGCGCCTGTCCCGGGATTCGTATGAATAGCCGATAATAGAATAACACATCAGCGAAAGCCTGTCAATCGATCCGGTGAGGTTTTCCGGAAACCTGCGCGAAGCAGCAAACCGGTTGCCCCCGTTCGGGGGCAGCCGGTTTGCTGTTTTTAGGATTTACTTGCTTTCTTTGCCCGTTGCCTCAGGGTGGCGCACTTGATGTGCGCTGCTACGGCGTTATTCGGACGTGTACCGAAGGCGGGACGGGAGACCCGTCCCCTACGGCGTTGTTCGGACGTGTGCCGAACAGGCCGGCTGATAGCCGGCGCTGCACATTCCCCGTCCCCTGTTCCCTATTCCCT
>JAEEGL015239065.1_pt1 | contig 17344 bp, 7 predicted proteins | sample 9134231 | NCBI WGS metagenome assembly JAEEGL01 (sample SAMN16246548, study PRJNA631951) | gut metagenome | biome: gut microbiome; feature: rumen; material: fiber-attached | host: Bos | place: Iran: Karaj | collected 2018-10
ATCTTGACGTGGACTCGGGAGTTTCCCTTCCTTGTCTCTCCACTGTCAATTTCCTCATTGCAAACATTTCAATGAACTCTCGCTCCCGCTTTTTCATACCCGCCGAAAAAGGCGTCAAAAAAATCGCTCACGCAATTTGACATATTGTGAGCCGCAAAAGCGATGCAAAATTACAACCGTCACCGAGACTGGCAAAATATTTCCAAAGAAAAATCTATTATTTAACCTCCGTTAAGAATTGAATGGCGTATATATTTATTTTGTTAATGTATATAAGAAATGGGAGCCGCCACTAGTGTGGCGACTCCCATCGGTTACTGTTACATCAGAACAGGGAGAGCTGACGGGGGTCCTCACCGGGGTGAGGAGGCATGGATCCGTCGTCATCCCAATCGATGTCGTCGATGGCGCTCATCGCAGGGTCATCCTTAAAAGGAACATCCTGGGGCTCCACGGGGCGCTGTGCAGCTGCCTGGAGCTCTGCCACCTGCTGGTTAAGCGCTGCGATGCGACGATCCTTCTCGGCAATAGCGTCGTTCATTGCCTGGGCCTCATGCTGTTTCTTCTGCAGGGTCACCTGGACACGCTTAAGTTCGGCCTTGGCGTCATCGCGCTCGGCAGTGATCTTGGCAAAGTTGGCAGCCTTCTCGTTGCCGTCAACGCTCAGCGAATTATACTTACGCTTGTATTCCTCGGCCAGCGCGCTTACCGAAGCAAGCTGCTCCTTGAGACCATCAATGAGGTTTCCAGTCTCGATGCTACGCCTGTTCTGCACGTCGGCATTCTGCTTGGCCGTCTGCTCGAGCTGGTCAATCTTCTTCAACAAGTCCTCTTTCTCCTCACCGAGGACGATATTGGCCTTGCGCATCTCATCGAACTGGGACGAGCGACGCTGCAGGTCAATGATCTGCTGCCTGAGCGATGAAATTTCGGAATTCTTCTTGTCCTTGAATTCCTCAACCTCCTCGACTGCCTTCTTAAGCTCCTCGGCCTCCTTCAACTCCTCGGAAGCGGCGTTCAAGCGTCCCTCGAGTTCCGAGATGTTGCCGCGCAGCCTCTCGATGAGCTCATCGCGCTGCTCGACCTGACGGTTGAGCTGCTCGATGGTAGGTCCGTCATCGGCGGGCAAGGGCATGCTGTCGCGGCGCTCGATCTCAGCGTCACGTTCAGCCACCTGCTTCTTGAGGTCCTCAATGACAGCATTCAGCTCCTCGACCTTGCCGTTGAGCTCGTCGGCGTTCTCGCCTCTCACCTCCATGGCCTTGAGGCGGCTCTCCACGCTCTTCTTCTCGACCTCGAGCTTCTCTTTCTCGGCCTCGAGCTCCAGGATCTTGTTCGACAGATCGGTTGCACGGTTCTGAGCCTGGCGACGGTTGGCCTCGTTGGCCTGCATTTTTTCCTTATTCTCCTCGACCAGCTTCTCAGCCTCCTCAACTTTCTTCATCAGCTCCTCGCGCTCTTTCTTCCAAGAGCCCTTGAGCATATCGATAACAGCCACAGTGTGCTCGTTCATGAGCCTGACGGCCTTGTCGGCGAACTCTGCGTCGATGGCATATTCTTCCTGCTTGTCGACCTCGATCTGCACGTCATCCTGTGCGTGCTCCCTGTCAACAGCCTTACTGTCCTTGCTGAAGGGGTTTACAAACGTAGTCTTCTGTCCGAAAACATCATATTCGTCGTCGGAACCGCCAAAAGCGCTCTTAATAGATTTGAAAAAAGACATAATTCTTTCTTGTTTTAGTTTGGTTCGTTTTCTTTGTTGTTTTCTATGCCATGATTACCGGAGGGAAACGTCATAAAAAAGTTAAAAACTGCTTTAAGTATCGTTCTTTATCTTTATGTTATTCAGGACGTTTACCATCTGTTTATCAATGAAGAGAAATGGTGTTTAGGGCACCTATTCCCTCTCCAGTCGGTAAAATTACGATGATTTTTTCTAATACAGGCTAAAAAAACAAATTATTTTCAGTATTTGGACTGATTATTTATTTACACCCGTTTAGCTATAAATACGTTTGAGGCTGCATGCCAGCATTATGCGACACGCAGCCTCAAGCAATCCTTTAAGTAATTTACTTTTTACTTGTCGATTTTTTGGTGGTCGAACGGGTTCTTGAGGCACGTTTGCGGGTTGAACCCTTTGAGAGGTTGGCCTCGTCGGCAACGATTGCACGACAGTCCTCAAGAGTGAGGGATTCGGCATCCTTGCCCTTAGGAATCTTGACGTTCTGTTTCTTGTAGACGATGTAGGGTCCATAGCGACCATTCAGCACCATGAGTTCAGGTTCCTCGTCAAAAGTCTTGAGCACCTTCTTGGCCTCGTTCTCGCGATAATCCATGATGAGTCCGATAGCCTCCTCGAGCGAAATAGCCGTCGGCGACATGTCCTTAGGGATGGAAACATACTTGCCGTTGTGCTTCACATAGGGGCCATAGTGACCGACACCGATGGTGACCATTGATCCTTCAAACTCGCCGAGGTCCCTGGGGAGGTCGAACAACTTGAGCGCCTCCTCGAGGGTGATGGTCTCGATGCTCTGCCCCTTCTGCAACGAAGCGAAGCGGGGTTTCTCCACGTTATCGGCAGTTCCCATCTGCACCAGGGGGCCGTACCTTCCAATCTTGACCATGACGGGCAGTCCGGTCTTGGGGTCATTACCGAGCATCCTCTCTCCCACCTTGTGCTCCAGCCTGAGTGAAGACACCTTGCTGATGCTGGGATGGAAGCCATCGTAGAAGTCGGCAATCTCCTTATTCCAGACGACGTTGCCCTTTGCCACCTCGTCAAACTCGTTCTCAACCTTGGCGGTGAAGTTATAGTCCATGATGGAGGGGAAATACTTCACCAGGAACTCGTTGACCACCATACCGACGTCGGTGGGGATGAGTTTTCCCTTCTCGATGCCGAAGAGTTCGGACTTCTTGCCCGTCGTGAGCTTTCCGTCCTTCAAGGTGATCACCTCGTATTCACGCTTCTGGCCCTTGTCCTCACCCTTCTCGACATAGTTGCGATCCTGGATCGTGGAGATGATGGGCGCATAGGTAGAGGGACGTCCGATGCCCAGTTCCTCGAGACGGCGCACCAGCGAAGCCTCGGTGTAGCGGTTGGGCTGCTGAGTGAATCGCTGAATCGCGCTGACCGATGATGCCTGGAGCACATCGCCATTTGCCAGAGCGGGCAAGGTCTTCATGTCATGAGGAACGACCTGTGCATTGTCATCGGTGCTCTCAAAGTAGACCTTGAGGAAGCCGTCAAACTTCACTACCTCGCCCTCGGCAACAAACATCTCATTGCGACCCGAGACCGAGATGTTGGCTGTGGTCTTCTCGAGCTCGGCATCCGCCATCTGCGAAGCGATGGTGCGCTTCCAGATGAGGTCATAGAGCTTCTTCTCCTGGGGCGTACCGGTGATGGTGTGGTTGCTGATATAGGTGGGGCGTATGGCCTCGTGAGCCTCCTGTGCACCCTTGCTGGTGGTGCGGTAATGCCTAGCCTTGTAATAGCTATCGCCGATATTCTCCTTGATCTCCTTGCTGATGGAAGCCAACGCCAGATTGCTCAGGTTCACCGAGTCGGTACGCATGTAGGTGATAAGACCTTCCTCATAGAGGCGTTGCGCCAATCTCATGGTCTGCTTGACCGAGAGACCAAGCTTGCGGGCAGCCTCCTGCTGGAGCGTACTGGTGGTGAAAGGAGGCGCAGGAGAGCGCTTAACGGGCTTGACGGTCACGTCGCTGACCTTGTACTCAGCATCGCGGCAGTCTTCCAAGAACGCCATAGCAGCCTCGTGGTCGGTCAGGTGCTTGTTGAGATCGGCCGAAAACTCGCCGCCCTCACCAGTCACGAACTGGCCAACGACACGGTAATAGGGCTCGCTGACAAAAGCCTTGATCTCCTTTTCACGCTCGGCGACAAGCCTGACAGCAACGCTCTGTACACGGCCAGCCGACAGTCCCGGCATGATTTTGCGCCACAGCACGGGCGAAAGCTCAAAGCCGACGATACGGTCGAGCACGCGCCTAGCCTGCTGGGCATCCACCAGATTCAGGTCAATGCTGCGAGGATTCTTGATGGCTTCAAGAATTGCCGGCTCGGTAATCTCATGAAAGACAATGCGGCGTGTGTTTTCCGGGGTGAGTCCCAGTACCTCAAACAAGTGCCAAGCGATGGCTTCTCCCTCACGGTCTTCATCACTTGCGAGCCAGACGACGTCAGCCTTGTCTGCCTCACTCTTGAGTTTCTTGACCTGTTCTTCCTTGTCCTCGGGGATTTCATATAATGGTTTGAAGCCATTCTCTATATCGATGCTGAAGTCTTTCTTGTGCAGGTCGCGGATATGTCCAAAACTCGACATCACTTTATAGTCACTGCCCAGAAACTTCTGAATGGTCTTGGCCTTTGCCGGAGACTCAACGATAACTAAGTTTTTTGCCATATTGTGTGAAATACTATTTTTGAAAATCGGGTGCAAAGGTAATTGAATAAATCGAAATAACGCTCATCATAGATTGAGAATTTTTCGCTTCCCACATCTTTTAATAATATATTATTAATGTGAAACAAAAACTACCGCTTTCGGTAGCCCTCATCAAAGCGTCGAATCTCATCTCAAAGACTGTAAAAAAAGAAAAACAGTGCGTCCTTACGGCATCACTGCCGAGGGGACGCACTATCACACATCAGGTTACTATATACTACTATTTTTTCATTACTTGATCACCTTCACGGCGCTGGTAGTGCCGTCGGTGTAGGTGGTAACGACGATGGTCATGCCGTTAGCCTCCTGCATCTCCTGACCAGCCACGTTGTAGTAGCGTACGTTGCTGACGGTCTTGCCGGCCATCATCTCGTCAACGGCTACAGGCGTCTGACCCGGAGCGATGGGGAAGAATACGCCACCAGGCTCGCTATCGTTCATGCCGGGAGCGCTAGCAACACAGCTGATTTTCCAATCACCAGCACCTACAGCGATGTACTCCCAGACTTCACCGGTGAAGTCACCTTCCTCGACCAGCTCACCGTCAAGGGTTACAACATAGTGTACAGTTGCATCGGGCTCATTGTTGGTGATAGTTACCAGAGCCTTCTCCTTGTCGATGATCACGTACTGGCCATTGGGAGCAGCACAGGTCTCGTCGTAAACTACGGGAGGAACATCACCCTCGCCCTTCACCTGGAACTTGTCCATGCAGAAGTAGGCTGCGGTGTTCATGCCATAAGCACCACTGTCGGTTGAGTTCAGAGTAAAGTAAACCGACTCTACCTCGCCCAGACCAGAGAGGTCAAAGAAGGTCCAATCATTGAGGGCCTTGAGCTCGCCATCGGTGAACTCCACCAGGTTGATGCTAACGGAAGTCTCAGAGCCATCGGCAGCAACACCGTGAGCAACCAGCTCAAAGTAGTCACCTTCCTCAAATGCGCGACCCATACCATCGCCATGCACGCATCCATAGTAGGGCCAGGGATGGTTGCATACATAAACACCGACAGGCTCAAAGGTCGTGTTACCGCCCTTGTCGACATACATTACCTGGTTGCTGGGGCCTTCCATTGCCCAGTTGCTATAATAAGCCACGAGATAGGGCTGAGCAGGATCGGCAGTCACCGAACCGTCAGCATTGATGACGCAACCGCCACCAGCCATACAGCCAGCATAGTTAGTCGTCCACGATGCACTGCTGCCAGGCATGCCATAGTCGGTCTGGTCACCGCCGATAGCGGGGCAGAAGCCATCCCAGTAGTAGCCACCCCACGAGGCGCCCTCGCCATCGATGAGATGAGACAGCATGAACTCACCATTCTCATCACCGAACTCCAACCAAGTGTAGTCCACATCGTTGTAGCACTCGGTCCAAACGTTGTTGGCACCATACTCGATCGTAGCGGGATTCAACGGCTTGTTCAAGTCGAGGGTAATCACACCAGCCCATGCTGCCGAAGCCATCAGGGCACTTACAGCTAAAGTAAAAATCTTCTTCATGATTTAATAGAATTAATAGTTAAACATATATCATATTTCAAAAATGTCCGGATAACAAATAATTGATGAGCGCTGTCACGTCCTGAATGTTGATCGAGCCGGGGTCGCCACAATCGGCCGCCCAGAGGTTCACACCATCAGCATTCTGAGTCAACAGGTAGTTGATCAGGAGCGTAACATCGGCGATACTCACCTTGCCGTCGTTATCGACGTCACCGCGGAGACCTTGGGTCACCACAACTGTGAAAGAAATCGTTGCCAGCCGTCCGTTGCTGTCGGTAGTGACGTTGACCGTCGTCTCACCAGGCGACAGCGCCTCGATGTGCAGGTCAATGCCGCTGACCCAGGCTTGGGCAATCTGCGGGTTAACGCTCTGGGCTGTGGTCACAGCCAGCGCCGACTTGTTATCGGGGTCGCTCACTGCACCAAGCAAATCTATTGTGCAGTTCTCGCCTGGAGCCAACTGCGAGTCGGCAATGATTACCGTCGGAGCGCTCACGTCGGGATAGACTGCCATGGCTGGGAACCAATAGGCATCCTGCAGACGCACCTGGCGCTTGAGTTCCAACGTATTGGCATCATAGAACAGCACCCAGTTGTGGTTAAAGTTCTGGTAAGACATGGGGGCCGCCTCGGTCGTTTGCACAACCAGGTCACCCGTATGCGGGTCAAAGCTCAATGCCGAAGCATAGAGGCCCTGGCGTTCTTTGGTTCCGTCCCAGTTAATCTCGACACCCTCGGGCAGCGTGATGAGTACATCGGTGAAAGTGCGTGTCGCGAAGTCATAGGAGCTGATGTAGTTCTGATACTCATCATAGTTGTAATACACCTTCTCGGCCACAGGGTCGACGCAGACTATGCAAGGCCGCCAAGCACCCCAAGAACTCATCGCACCATGCGTGCCACCAAGTTCGTGCACATCCATCACCTCGAAAGTCACGGGATCGATACGGGTGAAATTCGCCTCATAGGGGCCACCGCTGTAGTCATAAATCTCACGACTATTGTTCGCCACATACAGGTTACCGCCCGCTGTCACGAAGGCCGTAACGATGTTGGGGAAGGGCAAGGTGGTAACGATGGCATCGGTCGTCGGGTCAATCACGTGGAGCCCCCTACCCTGCTGCACGGCAAATACATACTGGCCGAAACGCACCATGTCGCCGCACTGGTCGCGGTAGAGGCTGTTGTGGTCACCCTTGGCGCTTGACATCGTGCCATCAATATGACCAGTGACGCTCATTGAGGGGACATCAAAGACGAAGATGCCTGCACTGGTCGAGACATATCCCTTGTCGGCGGTGACGGCACAATAGGCTCGACCATCATAGATGCTGTCAGGAGACTCGCCGAACCTCAGGACACTGCCCTGCTGCTTGAGCGTAGCAGCGTCAAGCACCGCCAGGCGTGAACCTATCGTGTTGCCCGATGCCTCGGTGGAATTGGCCTGCTTGCTCACGAGGAACAAATGACCGCCAAAGAGTTGTCCGAACTGCGTAGTCACACCCAACTTGGTGCCGGGATTGACCATCGCATAGACGTTATACTCCATCTCGTCGTAGTCATAGTTGTAGAAATTGAGCGAGCCCTGATTGGGGCCATAACGGTCCTCGTTGACAAAGATGATGCCATTGGTGAACGTGAAGTCACCTGGACCGGGGCCAGGCTCATCACCCTCGGCATCAGGGTGCAAGTCCTCGGCTCCGCACACCTCGGTCGAGACCTCACCGAGCCAGCCGCAGTAGTCCAACTGGCCGCAATAGACCTTGACGAAGTCGATATGGTCCAGTTCCACAGGCTTGCCGTCCTCGTCGATGGCCCAATCAATTTTGAAGCCAGGCTCCTGAGCATTGGGGAGGTTGTCCACGTAGCCCTCGCCGAAGAACGGCTGGAACCAGTTATTACCCGTGCCATTGGCACTCATGTCGATGGAGCTGTTGGGCAGTTTGGTGCCGCGGAAAGTGAGCACCGTGTCCTCGATCCACAGGGGCCAATAGGGCTGGGTGTGGAACGTATTGTGCCAAACGTATCCGCTGGTACTATCAGGATTCTGGTCGTTGCTGGTCCAATGGACATACTCGACATCGCTGATAAAACGCCAGCTGTCATGGGGCACCTTGACTTTGTCCTCATCGGGCTTGTAGTAGGTCACCTCGTAGCCGTGCTGGCAGCGGTCATAGTCAGCGCCCTTGATTTCATACCACTTGTCGCCGGCACTGGGCACACCATCGCCATCCTCATCCACGCCCACCATGATAATGCCAGGCTCGCAGCTGCCGCCCATCATGTCGACAACAGCAGCGCTCTGCATGGCGTTGCCATAGATTTTCACGTCATAGTCATGCTTGTTGACCACCGGATGGTCAAAACCAAAGACGATATAGCCGCCATAGCTGCCCAAGCTGACGCTGCCTCCCAACTTACCGCACAGGGCGGCCTCGAGTTGAGCATTAATGCTATCCTGGGTGTATCCAGGCTTGTAGGCCGGAAAGACATTGACAAACTGTCCAGGAGCAGGCATGTAGTCATACACATGGGCAATATAGGGCGAATTGCCGGCGCCAACCGACAAGGCCACCATGATAGCCACTGCAAGAAGTAACGTTTTCTTCATGTCACATTACAAAATATTGTTTCACATCATGTTGTGAATCATGCGACACATTGTTAGCTGGCAAAGGCCAGTGAAGACTTTCAGAAAAATGGGCAGATTACGCTCTGCATCATCTTACTTCGCCAGGGTCCAAATGCCGCGTGAACCACGATAAAAGGCTGTGCGGAGGCAGGTCTTCTGACTTCTCCCCCATCGCGGCGGCGCCTTCCCGGTGATGATGCAGACATTACGATGTTGCAACCAGTGGCATGATGCCGTGCGATGTGTCGCGGGGAGTTACAGCAGCGGGTACTGTCCAGGATTCTCACCTGATTCCCTTTTCATCCCTTACCTCGGCAGGAGGCAGGGAACCTTGACACGTTCAATTTGTCAGGGCAAAGATACAACAATTATTTGACACAACAAATAAAAATCAATCTATTTGTCACCACTACTAAAAAAGGAAAACAACAAACACAACAAATACAAATTACTGACAATCAATTAATTATATTTAACCAATTTGCGATTACTTTGTATTTTCATATCATTTGTTGTGGATGGTGATGAGCTAGAATAGACATTTTAAAACGAAAATCGGGCAGGCACAGCAAACATGTTTGGCACCTGCCCAATTTTAGGGCCGTTTTTTATTGGTAACAAAAAAAAACACTTAATAGCCCAAAAGGATATTAATGAGGGTTGTCACGTCATCAATGTTCACCTTGCCGTTACCATCAATGTCAGCAGCGCTATCGTTAGTGCCACCAGAAAGCAACATTTGTATAAGCGTTGTCACATCGTCAATATTAACCCTTCCATCGCCATCCACATCGCCGGGGATGGAGCCGCCGGCACCCACAGTTACGATGGCCGTGGCAGGAATTGCCGAACCGTCGGCACTGCCCACAGTGATGGTAGCGCGGCCGTCCTTGATGCCAATCACTTGAATCATCTTGGTGCCCACCAGCGCGGGAGCAGCCGACGCACCGTTCGCACGGTTCACCACACGGGCAATCGCCACAGTGGGGTCACTCGATGTCACGGCCAATTCGAGTTCCACATCAGGGGTCGCAGAGGGATACAACGCAACAATGGAGCCGACAGCGACGTTCACGCTCATCTGGTCCAGGGTAATGACCACCTGGCCGCCCACCGTCACATGACAAGTCGCCGTCTGGTCAAGCACCGTTGCGGTAATGTCACACTCGCCGTTGCCTATAGCCCTTACCACACCGTTAGCGCTCACCGTGGCGACACCCTCGTCGCTCGATGTCCAAACAGGCGTCAACGTAGCGTTATTTATAGTCAATGTGAGTGTGGCCTCGTCGCCAATTTCCATCGTCAGGCTTTCGTCACTCAGGGTCAGCGTGATTTCACCAGGCGTAACCGTGACGTGACAGGTGTCGGCTACAAGGAAGTTGGGAGATAAGTGCGCGATTATATCACATTCGCCAAGCCCCACAGCCGTCAGCAAACCGTTTTCATTCACGGTAGCAACATCAGAGTTCAAGGAATCCCACACCAACGTGCTGCCCGCAGGATTAACCACTGCACTCAGTTGCAACGTATCTCCAAGATTGATATTCAATTCTTTTTGGCTCAACATCACCTTACTGTTAGGTTCAATATCAGCTTGAAGATCTACAAAATTCTGCCAGTATTCAGCTGTAAAATAGGCAACCATAGAACTGGAAGGCACATGCAGGATTCCGCTATAGCTGGTAAATGTGTTGTCATCACAGACTGGCGGCACCTCTGCATTGCAGTAAATGATATCAGGTGCATACTTCAGTCCCTTAATGGCAGTAATTCCACTGCCAATAATAAGGGTTTTAGCATAATCAGAAAGACTTCCATTTCCGTTCCACACACATTCGCCCTCACCAACTATTACAACGTTCGTTAAGCCTCTGCAATACCGAAACGCCCAGCCACCGATGGAAGTGACCGAGTTGGGAATCGTCACGCTCGTCAGACCACTGCAATTCATAAACGCATTGTCAACAATGGTGGTGACTGAATTGCCAATACTCACGCTTGTCAAACTACTGCATTGATAAAACGCATAGGAACCGATAGTGGTGACTGAGTTCGGAATTACAAGATTTCCTTTCAAGCTTATGCAGTAAGAGAACGCATGGGCACTGATTGTGGTAACAGAGTTACCGATAGTCACGCTCGTCATGCCACTGCAGCCAGAGAATGCATGGTCTCCGATGGAGGTGACAGAGTTCGGAATCGACACACTCATCAAGCCACTACAATTCTCAAACGCATAAGAGTCGATGGCGGCGACAGAGTTCGGAATCGACACACTCATCAAGCCACTACAATTTCCAAACGCATAATTGCCGATAGTGGTGACAGAGTTGGGGATTGTCACATTCGTCAAGTCACTGCATTGATAAAACGCATAAGAACCTACGGTAGTGACCGAGTTCGGAATATCCACAGATGCTATTTGTGAACCTTTTACAAATTGATTAGGCAGTACTTCCACTTCAGAGCCAATAGTCACTTGAGTAATATTTGAGGTGGTCATTGAACCAATTGACCCGCAATTCCTTGCGTTCCACACAAGTTGTGTCGGCGAGCAGCCAGAGAACGCCCTGTTCCCGATATAAGATACCGACTTCGGTATTTCCACGCTCGTAACACTACAATTATAGAACGCAAATTGCTTGATTTCGGTGACAGAATTAGGGATTATCAAATCTGTAACTAAAGTGCCATTTAAATACAACTGATGGGCATAATATAGCGGATTAGATGTATAATCCGAGTTATTATTACAATAGAAAGAGATATTGCACCATGCTTCCAGGTCGGTTATGTCCACACGAGTGAGGCTGCTACAATCCGCAAAAGCATATTTCCCGATAGTGTTAACAGAATTGCCCATAGTCACACTCGTCAGACTGGTACAGCCATAGAATGCATACCATCCGATAGAAGTAACGGAGTTCGGGATCGTTATGCTTGTTAAACTGGTGCAATTTGCAAAAGCGAATCCACTTTCCGACCAACTGCCACCTATAGTTTTAACAGCGTTGCCAAGATTTACATTAGTCAGGCTGCTGCAACCTCTGAACGCCCCATCTCCGATGGTGGTGACCGAGTTGCCGATGTTTGCACTAGTCAGATTAGTACAGCCAGAGAACGCCCTGGAGCCGATGGTGGTAACAGAATTACCAATTGTCACGTTCGTCAAGCCACTGCAATTCTCAAACACATAGTTATTGATTTCAGTGATTGAATCAGGAACAATCAAATATGTCACCTCTGAGCCATTCAGGTAAAAATGATGTGCATAATACAAAGGATTTGATTCAGAACCCATAAAGCGGATTTTGCACCATGATTCCAAATTAGTGATATTAACACGAGTCAAGCCACTGCAATTCATAAACGCATCGTCGTAGATGATGGTGACCGAGTTGCCGATGTTTGCACTAATCAGATTAGTACAGCCAGAGAACGCCCTGGAGCCAATGGTGGTGACCGAGTTGGGAATCGTCACAACTGTTAAACTGGCACATTTGTAGAATGCCTGGTAAGCTATGGATGTGACAGGATAGGCTTTACCATTGTAAGTTACAGTATCGGGGATTACAATACTACCACTGTAGCTATTGTAGTTCGTATCTTTGTAAGTCACCGATGCTTCTCCACTAGTGATATTATAGTAAATGCCATCTACCTCGCAGGTGTAGGCGTTGGCCGTCAGGGAACCTGCTAATAGGCAGGAGAGCAGGAAGGCGGTTTTTAAGAAAATCGTTTTTCTGTTCATAGTTTTGTGTCTTTTAAGTTGTTAATCATTTGGTGAATAATACTTGATTTCATCTATTGAGGTCAAGACACAAAAAAGGTGCAGATCTGTTGACTTGCACAGTACTGAGGCTCTGCAATGCCCTACACTCTATACAAGCAATAGTCCACACCTATACAGGCGCGAACGTCTATGCTTGTTACCCGGATTGTAATTGAAATTTTGCAAATTTCAGTACTAGATAACGCAGCTAACGTTACGCGAAAAAACCCGCAACTTCCTCATGTCCTGCGAGCGGCACCGCAGATGCGGCTACACACCCCACGACCACAAAGATACATCATTTTCCTATTTACCCATACAAAACCAGGGAAAAATCAGGTCTTTTTAATGAAAACAAATGCTATTTCATCCGTTTTACCAATTCAAAACAAACATCTACTCACATACAAGGGAAACATAAATACAAATTATTGATAATTTGTTGATTGAGTTGTATTTGTGTCAATGGGTGTGTGCTAAAAGCTTGTTGATGAGAGCGGTGACATCATCAATGTTGACTGCACCGTCGGTGTTGACGTCGCTGTAGTCGGATATTTCGCCCATCAGCAACTGGTTGATCAGTTCGGTGATATCATCTATATTGGTCACGCCGTCCAAATTGACGTCGCCGTCGGTCGGGTCAATGGGGATGATGGCTGCGAACTGGTTCCACGGCGAAGTCTCTTTATAGGTCTCGAGGGAAGTGGCAGGCACCCTGAGGGTCACACAGGCATAAAGGTCCTTGAAGACATTCTCATTGATGGCAGGCGGGTCAGGCATCAGACAAGTGACCATCTCCAAGTTATCACAGCCAGCGAATGCCAATATCTTGAGGTCGGTGACCGACTTGCCGATGACGACACTCTTCACATTGGCGCACCCCCGGAAAGCATAGGATCCAATATAAGTCACAGAATTGGGAATTGTAATCCATTTCAAGTTGGAACACTGTTCGAAAGCCCGGTCGCCGATATAAGTTACCGAATTGCCCAGGGTCAAGTCATTCAACCCCGTACATTCGCCGAATGCCCTGGCACTGATTGTAAAGACAGAATTGGGGATGACCACACTCTTCAAGCCAGAGCATTGATAAAATGCCGAGGAGCCAATTCGGGAAATAGACTTGCCGAGGGTCAGTTTAGTGATTTTAGCACTCTTGGCGACAGAGTTGGGGACGATGTTGACACTATCGCCAAATTCCAACCACTCTACCGAGTTGGGCAATGTTGCCATAAACTCAAGTCCACAGTTCCGAGCGTTCCAGATGAAGTGCTTCAGACTATTGCAGCCCATAAAAGCCTGAGCCTTCAAGACCGTGACCGAAGGAGGCATGGTAAACTCCTTCAAACTGCGGCAGCTGGCGAACGCACTTTTCCCGATAGACGTGATATGGTCGTGCAGGGTGATGCTCTCCAAGCTCTCACAACCGGCGAACATCATGTTACTGATGGCAGTGACGCCGGTGAAATACTTAAACTCATCAAAAGAGGAAAAACAAACGTTGGAGAAAGGACCCATCTCGGTGGTTGCCAAGGCCTCCTCCATGGTCAGCGCCCCATCGTTATCGGTGTCACAATAGTGCAGACAGATGGCCCTCGCTATGGGGTCGGCAAAGTTTATTTCACCTTCGGCCGAAGGCAAATCTTGCCTTGGCTCGGCAAAAAAGATTCCTGCCTGGCTCCTGTTATAATTGATGAGTGAAGTTCCCTCCTCGTCGATAGCCGTCAGCAGATAATAGCCTTGAGTTTTGCCCCATCCCCAATTGATGTGGAAGTAGCCCTCCCCGTCATAGCCGTCACAGACAAAGGCATGTCCGGTCAGTGAGTTTGCCTTTACTCCACTATACAGAACAGGGCGCGAGTTGCTCAACTCATCATAAACGAGCAGTTCCCATTCCTTATCAGACAAGCCAGAATCATTTCGACGAATAGCCTCGACCCTTGAATCATAATTGAAATAGGCAATCATCGCGGGAGCGACACTCTCGGTGTGAGCCGAGGATGAGCCAGTAGCATACTGCATGTGTACGGCAGAACCGCAGTACCTCATGAGCCACGCCACAGCATCCATTTGCTCCTCGGTAGCAGAAACATTCCAATAACTGTCGAGCATATTGTCCCAATCGATGAATGATCCGGCAGGTATCGCGTCAACATATAGCCCACCCTCGGTGACATAGGCAGGCATCTCGTGGGTGGTCCGTGAGATCGATTTAGAATGGTGGTAGTATAACACCTGGGCCATCGCAGTGGCCACACACCCCGTCACATAATGGTTCCCACTATGATTAAGAGGAGTGAACCTGTTATAAGGAGCCACCTGGTCCCATCCTGTCGTCAACATCGGTGGGACGGCTGGCAACGATGACAATCTCACCCTCGCGCGAGTGCCGGAGAGCCCATGATCCCGCATGAGCTGAATCTGGGTGGCATACTCCTCGAGCCACCAGCGCATGTTCTCGGGCATATCGCTGTCGTTCACCGAACCCGAGTCGGCATAGCCGAGAATGGCAGGCGTGCAGTCATCACCGCTGGCAATGACATAACCCTGGTTATCACCGATGTTGAACACATAGAAAGCCTCTATTGGTTGCAGGGCAACAGACAGCATCGGAAGCTGCCGCAGGCTGGACATGGCTATGTTCCTGCCACGCTGCTGCATGAAGGCTATAGCATTCTGCTGGGCCTGTTGACGCGTAATAGGGGTAGCCTCGATCCACTGCGAGAAAGCACAGACGAGTGCCATCAAGATGACGAACGGTTTCATGCTTTGGGATTTCATCACTTGCAATTCAGTTTAACTCTGTGTTATTCACATTGCTGCAAAGATAACAAAAATCTTTGACTCCGGGATGAGGAAAAGGGGTTTCCTGGCAGGGACAGTGGAAATAACGGAGAGAACGAGAGAAACTGAGCAAACGGGGGATGATAGAGGCCGTTATAGGACTTGATCGCCTGCATCTAATAGGACGATTGCCAGAGAATCGGGGTGGAAGGAATACCAGATGCGAGGGTGCGCTGGACGTCGATGAGGCGCTGATTGTGGCTGCCACGGAAACGGAGGGAGATATCGCGCTGCGCCTCAATGAAGGGGCCGTCGACGAGGACATCGAGTTCCTGCACGACCGCCAACAACTTGGGGTCTTTCTCTATTTCTTCCCAAGTGTAACCGGTGAAGCACCAGACGTTGTAACCCAGTTCCTGCTTGATGCGATGGATGAGGGCACGTGTGCCGTCGGGCTGCTGCAAGGGGTCGCCTCCGCTCAGGGTGACGGGCGCCTCATTATAGGCGATTACCTGCATCAGCTCGTCGAGGGTGCGTTCTTCCCCACCCCGCGGATCCCACGAGGCAGGGTTGTGGCAACCAGGGCAACGATGATTGCAGCCCGCCAAGTAGATTGACGTGCGCAGACCAGGTCCATCGACGCTGGTGCCCTCGACGATGTGCAGTACTCTTAGCATTTCTCAAGCAGCTGCTGTGTCATAATTCAATTGCTAGAATTATAACCGCCCTAAGGGCGGGAAATTAAACAACTTTTTGGATTAAAATTAATATCTTATTTATATTAATAACGATTTTATAATTAATTTGTTTAATTTGGCTTCGCCGAGCTAAAGGTTCCCGTGCGATAGCACGGTTATATTACTGTGTCGCAAATATGACACATCGGCATAGATTAACACTGATGATGATCATTCAACTCTTTACTTGTGGACAACGCGGTCCTTGAGCTCGGCGAGTTTGCCGCTGTTCCAGCGGTCGGTGGTGCCGACGAGGTAGCCAGTGATGCGCTGCAAGCGGTCAATGTGGTGGCTGTGGCAGACAGGGCATTCCTCAAGGCCGTCGGTGGCGTCCTCATAGCCGCAGTCCATGCAACGGTTGCGGTTGTGGTTCACCGAGCAGTAGCCCATGTTGTACTTGTCCATCAGGTCCACGACATTGGAGATAGCCTCGGGATTGTGGGTGGCGTCACCGTCAATCTCTACATAGAAGATGTGGCCGCCACGGGTGAGATCATGATAGGGCGATTCCACCTCGGCTTTGTGCTTGGGAGAGCACTTGTAATAGACCGGAACGTGGTTGCTGTTGGTGTAATAGATCTTGTCGGTCACACCAGGGATTTCGCCGAAGTCCTTACGGTCACGGCGCGTGAACTTGCCTGCAAGGCCCTCGGCAGGTGTAGCCAGGACGCTGTAATTGTGCTGATAGCGCTCGCTGAACTCGTTGACGCGGTCACGCATGTAGGTGATGATCTTGATACCCAGCTGCTGTGCCTCTTCACTCTCGCCGTGATGATGTCCCACAAGGGCAATCAGGCACTCGGCCAGTCCGATGAAGCCGATGCCCAGGGTACCCTGATTGATGACGCTCTCCACCTTGTCGTCGGGCTTGAGTTCACTGGCGCCGTTCCAGAGCTGCGACATGAGCAGGGGGAACTGCTTGGCCATGGCAGTCTTCTGGTACTGGAAGCGTGCGTCGAGCTGACGAGCAGTGATTTCCAGCATGTTATCCAGCTTGGCGAAGAAGGCATTGATGCGCTCCTGCTGATCCTTGATTTCCATGCACTCGATAGCGAGCCTGACGATGTTGATGGTCGAGAACGAGAGGTTACCACGGCCGATCGACGTTTTCTCGCCAAAGCGGTTCTCGTACACACGGGTGCGGCAACCCATCGTTGCCAACTCATGGATATAGCGCTTGGGATCGTCGGGGCGCCATTGGTCATCCTGATTGTAGGTAGCATCGAGGTTGACGAAGTTGGGGAAGAAACGGCGAGCCGTCACTTTGCAGGCCAGCTGGTAAAGGTCATAGTTGCGATCCTCAGGCTTGTAGCTCACGCCAGTCTTTTTCTTCCAGATCTGGATGGGGAAGATAGCGGTCGAGCCATTGCCCACGCCCTCGTAGGTCGAGTTGAGCAATTCGCGTATGATGCAACGTCCCTCGGCACTGGTGTCG
>JAEEGL017092855.1_pt1 | contig 17344 bp, 13 predicted proteins | sample 9134231 | NCBI WGS metagenome assembly JAEEGL01 (sample SAMN16246548, study PRJNA631951) | gut metagenome | biome: gut microbiome; feature: rumen; material: fiber-attached | host: Bos | place: Iran: Karaj | collected 2018-10
CATGAGCTTTTGATCTGCACCAGGGATGATTTAAGAGATCATGTGCAGGCTTTTGGTAAGCAGATGCATAAAAGAGGCGGCATGTGGTACACACCGGTTTCTGGCATTTGGCAATCTGTCTGGATAGAGTCTGTTCCCAGCAGTTATGTGAAGTCTGTATCCTTTCAGGTACAGGGGAACCAGGTGGAATTAGACTTGGGAGATGCTTCCCTGCGAGGCACCGTCACTGTACAGACCCCTGAGGGAGAGAAGACCTTTACTATTTCCGGCGGAAAAAGCGTTTTTACCATGGAGCATCCTAGAATGTGGTCTCCGGAGGACCCCTACCTGTATCAAGTACTGATTCGAGTAGGTGTGGATGAAGTAGAGTCCTATTTTGCATTCCGCACAGTGGAAGCAAAGGAAGTAGATGGTGTATGGCGTATTTGTCTCAATGGAAAGCCATACTTCTTCCATGGTGTGTTAGATCAGGGGTATTATCAGGAAGGTATCTTTACACCGGCGTCACCGGAAGGCTATGAAAAAGACATCCTGTCCATGAAGGAACTTGGTTTTAATACCATGCGTAAGCACATCAAAGTAGAACCGGATGTGTTCTATTATCTGTGCGATAAACTGGGCATGGTGGTATTTCAGGATATGGTGAATAATTCTAACTATTCGTTCCTGAGAGATACGGCACTGCCCAATGTCTTTATGAGAGGACAGTGGAAGGATGATACCAATATGCACCCGGACCCAAGCGGACGAAAAGAATTCCTGCGCACCATGAAGTACACGGTGAAGCAGCTTTCCTTCTTCCCTTGTATTTGTTATTGGACGATTTTCAATGAGGGATGGGGCCAGTTCCATTCCAGCATGGTTTACGAAGAACTTCGCAGCCAGGACAGCAGTCGTATCATTGACTCTGCATCCGGTTGGTTTAGAGGCGGTACCAGCGACGTGGACAGCAATCATATCTACGGTCACCAGTATCATTTTGCTCCGGCAGATAAGCCGGTGGTGCTGACAGAATTCGGCGGGGTGTCCTATAAGGTGGAGGGCCATACTTTCCATCCAAAGAAAGTCTATGGGTATGGAAAATGCAAGACCACAGAAGAACTGGAAAAGGCTGTGACGAAACTGTATGAGCAGCAGGTGCTGCCTTTTATCGAACGGGGCCTATGTGCGTCTATCTATACGCAGGTTTCCGATGTGGAAGACGAAATCAATGGCTTCTGGACCTATGACAGGGAAATCCTCAAAGTGTCCAAAGAAGTGATGCAAAGCATCCAGGCAAGAATTAAGCAGGAGGCTGATAAGACTAGATGATTGCCTATATTGCGAAATTTACCATATTGATTATTATTCTGTTACCGCTCTATTTGGTGGTGAGAAGGCCCCATGAAAAGAAAGAAGGACAGTTTCGGGAAATCGCATTGTCCATGTTTGTACTTTTTATGGCAGCACTGATTATCCTGGTATTGGAAGGGGATTATGCAAAACCTTCCACCATGCTGGTGCGAGCAAGATATCGTTTGCAGAATGATGTACATATTAACCTAGAACTATTTAAAACAATCAGACGATACTTAATCCATCCCTCCATCAATGGAATCGGCATTAATCTTTTAGGAAATACCTTTATGTTTATGCCGTGGGGCTTTGGATTATGTGCCTTATGGAAGAAGAATCAAACCCTCCGCAGGGTGATGCTTTTCTCCTTAGGATTTCCCATCGTAATAGAGTTTATTCAGCTCTTCATTAATCGAAATGTGGATATTGATGATGTATTGCTGAATTTCCTTGGTAGTGTCCTTGGGGCACTGATATATAAATTCCTTAGAAAGAAATTTCCGGAATTTGCATTAATTGAGAAATAAGAAAGCGTAGTTGAAATATGAGACAAGAATTGGAAGATGGGATTAGCAAGGAACTGACAGCGCTAAAACCTGTCTCTTTGGGATATGAATTAAGTCCGGATTTGCCAATCGGCTTTATGGATTCCGGCATGGGAGGACTTAGCGTCCTTAGAGAGGCCAGAAAGGTCATGCCGGAAGAGGACTTTATCTATTTTGGGGATTCTGCCAATGCACCCTATGGTACGAAGCCGGAAGAAGAGATTCGTAGATGCACCTTTCAGGTGGTGGACTATTTATTAAATCGTAAAATCAAAGGCTTAGCCATTGCTTGCAATACAGCCACAAGCGCTGCAGTAGCAAGACTAAGACTCCTTTATCCGGAGCTTCCGCTGGTAGGCATCGAGCCGGCACTAAAGCCTGCTGCCGAGCGCTTCCCCGGAAAGGAAATTCTGGTAATGGCCACGCCTATGACCATTGAACAAGAAAAATTCCATACTCTTTTGTCCAGATATGAGAATCAGGCAAAAATCGTGCCGGTGCCATGCGCAGGGCTGATGGAATTTGTAGAGCAGGGTAGCATCTATGGAGATGAACTGGATGGATACTTTGAAGAGCATCTCGGAAAGTATATGCACGATGATGTAAAAGCTATCGTACTTGGTTGCACCCATTATCCGTTTTTGAAAAAGCAGTTACGAGCATAGTTAGGAGACCGGGATGTGCAACTTTTAGATGGCAGTCTTGGCACATCCAGAGAATTGCGAAGAAGATTAGAAGAGAAGCATTTGCTAAAGACTAAGTCAGGGGAAGGAAGTTTGGAACTACTAAACTCCGCCGGGGAAGAGAAGACCGCTTTGGCCAAGAAACTCCTTGCCTTACCAAACGTAGAGTAACCCTTACCAGTAGTAAAGTAGTCCTGAAAGGGACTACGAGAAAGAGGTACCCATGAAAAAAGAGAACACTCAGGTTTTGTTGAAAAGAATTGCCATGTCTTTGTTTGGTGTGATTATCTGCGCCATTAGCGTTGGGATTTTTAAAATCGCTGCATTGGGCGTAGATCCTTTCCAGTCTTTTATGGCCGGATTAGATGCCCTTGTACCTATCGAGTTTGGAAATTTGTATGTGATAAGCAATGCAGTCCTTTTACTGTTTGCATTGGTATTTGACAGACATTATATCGGTATTGCCACTTTTATCAATTTGTTTCTATTAGGCTATATCACCCAATATACCTATGGGTTCTTACAGACCGTGATTGTAAATCCTTCTATGGTGGTAAGGGTTCTTTGCCTGGTAATAGCAGTAGTAATCATCTGCTTTGGTTCTGCCTTTTATATGACAGCAGACCTGGGTGTATCTACCTATGATGCAGTTGCCCTGATTATTGTAAATACCTGGAAAAAAGGAAAGTTCCAGTATGTACGTATCATTACGGATTTAGTCTGTGTCAGCCTGGGAGCAACTTTATTCCTGTTAGCGGGTGGTTCTGTGGGTCAGATTCCTACCATTATCGGTGTGGGGACCATTATCACAGCATTTTTCATGGGACCTTTGATAGAATTCTTTAATGTGAAGATTGCCAGACCTTTTTTACACGGGAAAAACAGTAGTATTTAGCTGAAAACTTGCACTTCTTCTTATGGTATAGTAGTATACTAGTTAAAATGCGTAAGGGGTAAAAGTATGAGAAAGATTGAAAAACTACCGGTGGAGACGGTAAGAGAGTATGCTTTTCGTGCCATAACAGAAAACATCATTTCTTTAGACCTGGCTCCGGGTACCGCCATTAGTGAAAATGAAATAGCCGGATTCTTAGGAATCAGTAGGACACCGGTAAGAGAGTCTATTCAGGAACTGCATAAGGCTGCCATTATTGAAATCTATCCACAAAGGGGAAGCTATGTATCCCTTATTGATAATCAATACGTGGAGGAAGCAGTTTTCTTGCGTACCGTATTAGATAAAGCGGTCATTGAGGAAGCTTGTGACATGGCTACGCCGGAAGATATTGCAGCCATGGAAGAGAATATAGCGTTGCAGGAATTTTACCTGTCCAACAATGCCACAGAGAAAATCTACGAGTTGGATAATGCTTTCCATAAAATGATTTATACCTGTTCGAAGAAAGAGATTATCCATGAAATGCGTAAGACTATTATGATTCATTTCGATCGTGTTCGTAGTTTGGCAATGATTGCGGTAAAGGATACCAAAATCGTCAATGACCATAAACTGATGCTAAAAGCCATCAAAGAAAAGGATAAAGAGACGGCAAAAGAACTTGTGGAGAAGCATTTGAACAGATATCGTGTGGATCAGGAAGCACTTTTGAAAGCTTATCCGCAATATTTCAAAAATGAATAGCAAGAAAAGTTGACATTTTTCAGATTCTATCTATAGCGACCAAAATTCCAATGGGATTTTGGTCGCTTTTTCTTGTAGATTTTTTACAATAAATATCCTAATATACTTGTATACTAGTTTACTAAGAAACAAATCGGGGAGGACATGTATGAGTGCGATGTCAAAAGAACAAAAGGGGAATGCACTGGTAGAGAAGACCAATTGGAAAGTCTACCTGAAAAGATATTGGCAATTGTATGTACTGCTGTTTTTACCAATGGTATATCTGCTTGTTTTCAAGTACGTGCCTATGAAGTACGTTCTGATTGCCTTTAAGAAATACAGTATTGTACAAAAAGTGGGAGAGATGCCATGGGCTGATAATCACGGTATGCAGTATTTCATCCAGGCATTTCAAAACAAAGATTTTATCAATGCTTTGAAAAACACAGTTGTACTGAATGTGCTGGATTTGCTGATTGGATTTCCGATTCCTATTATCTTTGCACTGATTCTAAATGAACTGACACTGAAAAGATTCAAAAAGACAGTACAGACCATAGCTTATATGCCTCACTTTTTATCCTGGGTTATCATCTATGGTTTGGCCATCCAGCTTTTCACACCAACCAATGGTCTCGTGAATATGCTGATTACCAAATTGGGTGGTACACCGGTTCCATTCTTAAATGATCCCGGTAAATGGGTAGGAACTTACATCTTCCTGGGAATCTGGCAGAGCTTTGGCTGGAACTCCATCATCTATCTGGCAGCGATTGCCGGTATTTCTCCAGAGTTATACGAGGCAGCCAGTGTGGATGGAGCTGGACGATTCAAAAAAATGTGGCACATTACTTTGCCCGGTATTAAAGGAACCATCATCGTGCTGCTGATTATGGCACTTGGTAATATTATGGGCTCTGCTTTTGATAGACCATTTGCTTTACAGAACAACCTGGTTATGAAGAATGCGGAAGTGATTTCTACCTTCGTATACAAAAACGGTATTAAGGGCTTACAGTTCTCACTTACAACGGCCGTAGGTCTGTTCCAATCTGTAGTAGGTGTAGCATTCTTACTGTTTGCAAACTGGTTATCCAGAAAATTCGGCGAACGAGGAATTTGGTAGGAGGTAGAAAGCGTGGCTAAAGCAAAATATAAAGACGAAAACGAAACTACCAGAATGGTACGTTCCGGTGATTCAAAAGTTGGAGATATCGTATTCATCATTATCTGTGTACTGATTAGTTTGATCTGCCTAGTTCCTATGATTAACCTTTTGGCCAGATCTTTATCCGGTACAGATTACCTTGTAAGACATCAGGTTTACCTGATTCCTAAAGGTCTGAATTTCAAGGCATATCAGACAGTATTAGGAGACCCCAAGTATGTAAAGAGTTTTATTTGGACCGTGTTCCTGACGGTGATTTGCACCTTGGTATCCCTTACCATGACCACCTTATGTGCGTATCCGCTTATTTTCAATAAGTTAAAGGGTCGTGGCTTTTTCAACATCATCATTACCATCACTATGTTCTTCAATGCAGGTACTATTCCAAATTACTTGCTGATGAAAGAACTGGATTTATTGGATAATCCACTGGTACTGATCGTGCCGGGATGTATGAGCGTCTACAACATGATCATTATGAGAAGTTTCTTCTATGGTATTCCGGAGTCTTTACAGGAATCCGCAGAAATCGATGGCGCTTCCTTCTTCCGCATTTTGTGGAGCATCTACATACCGTTATCGAAACCGGTACTTGCCACCTTGGCACTGTTTTATGCAGTAGGCAGATGGAATGGATATTCCGATGCGCTCATGTACATGAAGAATAAGGATTTTTATCCGTTACAGCTTCTTCTGTATAACATCTTAAATAACATGAACTCAGTAGAAGTAGCTACACAGGAAGGCTTCTCTACACCGGGACTTTCCGAGTCCTTGAAAGCAGCTATCGTAATGTTTTCCACCATTCCGATTCTCTGCATTTATCCATTTTTGCAGAAGTATTTCATCCATGGTGTGACACTGGGTGCTGTGAAAGAGTAATCATTCACTTGGTCAATACGCCGGTGGGCGTTTTTGATAAAACAAACAACAATTGGGAGGTTAGAAATGAAGAAAAAGATTGTTTCCATCATCTTAGCATGCTCTATGCTTGCAAGCCTTACAGCATGCGGAAGCAAAAGCTCTGAAACTACCGGAACTGATGCAGGTGCTGCACAGACTACTACCGGAACAGAAACCGCAGCAAGCGGCACATCTGAACTTGTAGACGGTAAGTTCGCAGAGACCAAACACATTACTGTCGAGGTATATGACAGAGGTAACGACGGCGGTACAGACCCTACAAACAACATGTACACCGACTACATCAAGAAAGGTATGTTGGAAGACCACAACGTAGAAGTAGAATTTGTAGCTGTTCCACGTTGGACAGAGACAGAAGAAATCAACAACCTGCTTGCATCTGGTGGTGCACCGGATATCTGTCTGACATACTCTTATCCAACTATCCAGACTTATGCCAACATGGGTGGTGTACTGGATATGAAACCACTTCTTGATCAGTATAGCGGTGAACTGACCAACTTACAGAACTGGCTTGGCGATACCAATATCTATTGGGATTTGGATGATGAAAAAGGTACCTTATGGGCTATCGAAGGTAAGAGAGCAAACTCCAGAAGAATCCTTACATTCATGAGAAAAGACTGGCTTGATACTTTAGGTCTGGAAGAGCCTAAGACACAGGAAGAATTCTACAACGCAATTTGCGCATTTAGAGACAATGCCGACAAACTTCTTGGCGCTGATGCAGACAAGATGGTTCCATTCTCCGTATCCTATGATGTAGGTTGGAGAGCAGCACTTTTAATCGAATCTCAGATGGATCCTGACATCACAGATAAAGAGTTCTACATCAATGGCTTTGATGATCGTAAACTGACTCAGAACGGTACCAAAGAAGCTATGAGAATTCTGAACAAATGGTATAACGAAGGTCTTCTTTGGAATGACTTCGCATTATACACAGCAGGCGATTCCACAGAAGATGACATGATGAAAGCCGGCTATGTAGGTGCATTCCAGCACAACTGGGATTATCCTTTCAGAAATGGTGAAGATTCTATCCAGGCAAACCTGCAGAGACTGATTGGACCTGAAGCAAAATACGTAGCAGTAGACTGCTTCGAAAACAGCAAGGGCGAAACTTTGAAATATGTTGACTCCACTGCTGGTGATAGAAAGATTTTCTTCCCATCCACCAACGATGAACCTTTAGCTTCTTTACTGTACTTAGACTGGATTTCTCAGCCAGATCACATCCAGTACTTACAGATTGGTGATGAAGGTGTGACACACAAGACTTTGGATGATGGCGCTATTGAAGTCATGGCAGCTACAGGAGATCCAATCATGAACTCCGGTAACAACATTGACTACACCATCACTTGCAACGGTTTAAATCTTGTAGACAGCAACCTGACAAAACTTTCTGCTGCACACAGCTATGCACCGGCAGATGCAGCTGACGTACAGCAAGCAATTGATTACGCAGATACCTGCAACAAAGTAGCAAAGAACGTAAAAGTACCTGAAATCAAAGCAGAAGACGGTATGGGTGAAGCATTATCTTCTAAGAGAGATGTGGTTTTCGATACTGCCTTAGTAGCAAAACCTGATCAGTTCGACGCAGTTTGGGATGAAGCTATCGCTGATTACCTTGCATCCGGCGGACAGGCTATTATGGATGAGCGTAAAGCTGCATTCGAAGCAAAATACGGTTCTTCTACATCTGTAGAATAACATTACCTATTCAAGACGCTCCGTCTTTCCATGGATGGGGCGTCTTACTATAAAAAAGAAAAACAGGAGAGTAGCTATCATGGAAATGACGCTTCGCTGGTTCGGAAGCCAGTTTGACACAGTAACCTTAAAACAAATTCGTCAGATTCCCGGTGTTACCGGTGTCATCACAACTTTATATGATACAACCCCGGGGGAAGTGTGGACGAGAGAAAAAATCAGAGCTTTGAAAGAGGAAGTAGAAGCATCGGGACTGCATATATCCGGCATCGAATCCGTCAACATTCATGATGCAATCAAAATCGGTAGCGAAGACCGTGACCTGTATATCGACAATTATATCGAAACCCTCAAAAACTTAGGGGAAGAGGATATCCACCTGGTATGCTATAATTTCATGCCGGTATTTGACTGGACCAGAACGGAACTTGCAAGAGTTCGCCCGGATGGTTCCACGGTACTTGCCTATACACAAGAAGCTATCGATGCACTAGATCCGGAGAAAATGTTTGCATCCATTAGCGGAGATGCCAATGGGGCTATCCTTCCGGGATGGGAACCGGAGCGTATGGCAAAAATCAAAGAGCTTTTTGCACTTTATAAAGACGTAGACGATGAGAAATTATTTGCGAATTTGAAATACTTCTTAGAGCGTATCATGCCGGTGTGCGATGCGTATAATATAAATATGGCCATTCATCCGGATGATCCGGCTTGGTCCGTATTTGGACTGCCTCGTATCATTATCAATCTGGAAAACATTCAGAGGATGATGAAGATGGTAGATAATCCACATAATGGTGTGACTTTCTGCGCCGGGTCCTATGGTACCAACAGAGAAAATGATTTACCTACCATGATACGTGCACTAAAGGGCAGAATTCATTTTGCTCATGTGAGAAATCTGAAATTCCATTCAGATGATAACTTTGAAGAAGCAGCGCATTTGTCTTCTGACGGTGATTTCGATATGTATGAAATCATGAAAGCGCTATATGATATAGAATTTGAAGGCCCTATCAGACCGGATCACGGTCGTATGATTTGGGACGAGGTGGCAATGCCGGGGTACGGACTTTATGATAGAGCCTTAGGCGCCACTTATCTAAATGGCTTATGGGAAGCCATCGACAAATCTCAGAAAAGAGGTTAGAAAGAAATGCTAGCATTAAATAAAGAGGGACTTAAAGATACAGCAGCCTGGCAGGAAAAAGGCTATGCTCTTCCAACCTTTGACAGAGAAGCTGTTAGTAAGCGGACAAAAGAAAATCCTACCTGGATTCATTTTGGAGCAGGTAATATCTTTCGTGCTTTTCAGGCAAATGTGTGCCAAACCCTGTTAAACCAGGGGGTATTAGACACGGGCCTTATCGTAGCAGAGGGCTATGATTATGAGATTCTGGAAAGCTATAACAGACCCCATGATGAATTCAGTATTCTGGTTACTTTAAAGGCAGACGGAACAGTAGAAAAAACGGTAGTTGGTTCCGTAGTGGAATCTTGTATGTTAGACGAAGATAACGAAACAGAAATCGCTAGGTTGCGAGAAATCTTCCGAGCTCCGTCCCTGCAGATGGTGAGTTTTACCATTACAGAAAAGGGCTATAAGACTGCTGCCTATATGAAAAAGGTGACAGGACTTTTGCTGGAAAGATATAAAGCAGGTGCTTTGCCGGTAGCCATGGTAAGCATGGATAACTGCAGCCACAACGGAGACAAGTTAAAAGAAGCATGTCTTTTGATGGCAAAGGATTTCCTGACACAGGGCCTTTGTGATCGGGGCTTCATAGACTACCTAGAGGATGGAGAGAAGGTATCCTTCCCGCTGTCCATGATAGATAAAATCACCCCCAGACCGGATGACAAAATCAAAGAAATGCTGATCGCGGATGGGGTAGCAGATATGGAACCTGTTATCACAAAGAAAAACACCTATGTGGCACCTTTTGTAAACGCGGAAGAGACGGAATATCTGGTGATTGAAGACCTGTTTCCCAATGGTAGACTTGCACTGGAAAAAGGCGGTATCTACTTTACGGACCGTGAAACCGTAGACCGTACAGAGAAAATGAAGGTTTGTACATGCCTGAATCCTCTGCACACGGCACTGGCTATCTTTGGATGCCTTCTAGGGTATACCACCATCCATGATGAAATGGAAGATGAGACATTAAAGAAGCTTGTGACCAAATTAGGACATGAGGAAGGTATGCCGGTAGTGGTAAATCCAGGCATTATCAAGCCGGAAGACTTCTTAGAAGCCGTATTGACGAAACGTTTGCCCAATCCTTTTATGCCGGATACACCACAGCGTATCGCCTGTGATACTTCTCAGAAACTGGCCATTCGTTTCGGGGAAACCATAAAAGCATATCGAGCTCGTAATGACCTCTCCACAGAGAGTCTTACCTTAATTCCTGCTGTATTTGCCGGGTATTTGCGATATCTGCAGGGCATCGATGATAAGGGCAATGCATTTGAACAGAGCCCGGACCCATTACTGGAGGAATTAAAGGCATTATCTCCGGAAGAAGTGCTGCATCGTCAGGATGTGTTCCTAGTGGATTTGTTTGCTGATTCTATGGGACAGCGCTGTCTGGATCTTTTTCATCAGATGCAGGGAGCAGGAAACGTACGAAAGACATTGGAGGGGTTAGTATGAATACAGTGATTGAACAGCTGGGAAGCTTTGGGATAGTTCCGGTTGTAGTGTTAGAGTCTGCAGAATCTGCAGAACCTTTGGCAGATGCCCTTTGCGAAGCAGGACTTGCTTGTGCAGAGGTGACCTTCCGTACAGAAGCGGCGGAAGAATCCATTAGACGCATGGTAGAAGCGCATCCGGAGATGGTAGTAGGGGCAGGTACTGTCCTCACCATCGACCAGGTGGAAAGAGCCGTACAGGCAGGAGCGAAATTCATTGTGGCTCCCGGCTTTGACTCGGAAATCGTTGACTATTGTTTAGAGAAAGATATCCCGGTAGTACCGGGGTGCATCACGCCATCTGAAGTGGCACAGTGTGTGAAAAGAGGCCTTGAGGTGCTGAAGTTCTTTCCGGCAGAGCAAGCCGGTGGACTTGCTATGCTAAAGGCGATGGCAGCTCCCTATACTTCCGTAAAATTTATGCCTACCGGTGGTATTTCCGCCGCCAATTTGGCGGATTATCTGGGCTTTCAGAAGATTCTGTGTTGCGGCGGTAGCTGGATGGTAAAGGCAGATATGATTCAGCATGGTGACTTTGACGCCATCAAAGCAAAAACAAAAGAAGCAGTAGAAATCGTTAGGAGGGTAAGAGCATGAAAAAAGTAGTTACCATGGGAGAAATCATGCTTAGACTCTCTACACCGAATCACGAGAGACTGATTCAGGCAGATGAGTTTGACGTATGCTATGGTGGCGGAGAAGCCAACGTAGCAGTTTCTCTTTCCAATTACGGATATGAAACAGAATTTGTGACAGCACTTCCGGAGCATGCTATGGGAGATTGTGCTATAGCAGCTTTGCGTAAATATGGAGTAGGCACCCATCACATTGCAAGATGTGGTGAGAGACTTGGCATTTATTATTTAGAGTCCGGTTCTGCCATGAGACCAAGTAATGTGATCTATGACAGGGCAGGCAGCTCCATGGCCACAGCTTCAGCAGCAGATTTTGATTTTGATGCGATTTTCCAAGATGCAGATTACTTCCACTTTACAGGCATTACCCCTGCTATCAGTGATGCAGCAGCAAAGCTGACAAAAGAAGCGCTGATTGCTGCCAAAAAGCATGGCGTGACCGTATCCGTGGATTTAAACTTTAGAAAGAAACTTTGGAGCAGCGAAAAAGCCAAAGAAGTTATGACCGATTTGATGCAGTATGTGGATATCTGCATCGGCAACGAAGAGGATGCAGAAAAGGTACTAGGCTTCAAAGCAGCCAATAGTAATGTAGAAAAAGGGGAACTGAACCTAGCAGGTTATGAAGAAATCTTTAAGCAGATGGTAGAAAAGTTCCACTTTAAATATGTGGTATCTTCTTTGCGTCAGTCTATTTCTGCTTCCAATAATGGCTGGAGTGCGTGTATCATGGATGGAGAGAGTGGAAAGTTTTATCACTCCAAGACCTATTCCATTACACCGATTGTAGACCGTGTAGGTGGTGGAGACAGCTTCGCGGCAGGATTGCTCTGTGGCTTATTAGATGAAAAATCAATGGAAGACGCGCTGGAATTTGCAGTAGCGGCTTCTGCATTAAAACATACGATTCCCGGTGACTTTAACCATGTGACCCGTGCAGAGGTAGAGAACCTGGCCGGTGGAGATGGCTCGGGAAGAGTACAGAGATAAAAGAGGAATGCAATGCGTCAGTTTTTAGATGAAGATTTCATGCTTTCAAACAAAACGGCATCCAGGCTGTATCATGCCTATGCGGATGTAAAGAAAGTGCCGATTATTGATTACCATTGCCATATTCCGGTGGAAGAAATATGGGAAGATAAAAAGTTTCGAAATATGACGGAGCTATGGCTGTCTGCAGATCACTATAAGTGGAGACAGATGCGCGTGTGTGGCATTCCGGAGAAGTATATTACCGGGGATGGCTCAGATTACGAGAAATTCGAGGCCTTTGCCTCCATTATGCCAAAACTTTTGGGCAATCCTTTGTATCACTGGTCTCATCTGGAGTTAAAGCGGTACTTTGGCATTGAGGAAACCTTAGGTCCGGATACGGCAGAAGAAATTTGGAATCGTTGTAATGAGATACTATCTGATTCTTCTTTTTCTGCCAGAGGCCTGATTAAACGCTCCAATGTGGCATTGATTTGTACCACAGATGATCCGTTGGATGACTTGCATTGTCACGAGAAACTGGCAGAGGATACTACTTTCGATACGGTGGTATTGCCGGCGTTCCGTCCGGATGAGGTACTCGCTCTTTACAAGCATTCCTGGAACTCCTATATCGATAAACTGGCGGCTGCAGCAGAAGTGGAGATTGATTCCATAGATGCACTGTTAGAGGCCTTAGAGAAACGAATCGATTATTTTGTAGCCAGAGGATGTAAGGTATCGGATCATGGACTTTTCGATGCCAGATTCGAAGCCTGCACGCAGGCAGAAGCAGAAGCGATTTTCCAGAAATGCAGAAGAGGGGAAACCCCTACGGTGATGGACTGCAAACAGTTTGACTCTTATATGCTGATCAAACTGGCGAAGATGTATCATGATAGAGATATGGTGATGCAGCTGCATTTCGGCGTAGTGAGAGATACCAATACCATGGCCTTTATGAAGATGGGTATCAATACCGGTTTCGACTCTATGCACAATGAAACGTATACAAGACCTCTATTAAAGCTTTTGGACGCCATGAACGTGGGAGAGGGCTTGCCAAAGACCATCCTGTATTCTCTGAATCCTAGCGACAATGCGGCGATAGACTGTGTCATTGGTTGTTTTGCTGAAGAAGGGGTAAAAGGTAAGATACAGCATGGTAGCGCCTGGTGGTTTAATGATCATATGGAAGGTATGGAAAGTCAGTTAAAGAGTTATGCAGCTTTATCAACCCTTGGCAATCATATCGGAATGCTGACAGATTCCAGATCACTTTTGTCCTACACCAGACATGAGTATTTCCGCCGAATTTTGTGTAATTATATCGGTTCTTATGTGGAAAATGGTATGTATCCGGAGGAGGACCGTTATTTAGAAGAAATGATACGTGGCATTAGCTTTGAAAATGCCAATACCTATTTTGGATTTGGACTAGAATAATAAAAAAGAGGGTAAGACATGAAAACAGTAAAGGCGCCAACAGATCCAGAGAAGAACAGACCTTATTTTTATATCATTAAGGACAAGGAAATTTTTAGTGCAAAGGCCGAGGATGGCACCGGAGTGTGCTTCTTATATCAAAGTGATGGAAGATTAAAAAGCAGCGCAGACTTTGTGGGTAATGTAAAAGACCAAAGTCAAATCGAGATGCTTGGAACGGTAGAAGGCTTCCGTAAACTGGTACACTCTGTGGGTATTTCTATGGAGTGCGAGAATCAGGAAGAACTGAAATTTGTGTTCCAGATGTATGGTAAGAAGGATTTATATGGTGGTGGTGCAAACCTCGTAGCAACTGTAAAAGCTGACGGAAGTGAGCATCGCATTTACTTAAAAGATGTGGACTGGCAGGAAGATGATGACGTGCCGGGACAGATTCGTATTCATTTTCCAAAACCGGAACAGACGGCGTATTTAAATGTGCGCTTTTATTTAAACGATGGCTTTGAAGGTCCGGAGCAGATAGAAGCAAAGCCGGTGGATACTTCGTCAGCAGCGTACAAAGCCATGATTCAGAAGTCTCTGATGCAGGTGGGAAATGCAGCCAGACTGCAGAAGATGGCAGAAAAAGCAAAACGTGGGGAAGATGTGACCATTGCTTACATCGGTGGATCCATTACGCAGGGCGCCGGCGCCACACCAATCAACACCATGTGCTATGCCTACCAGTCTTTCTTGAAACTGAAAAAGCTTTTGGGAGATGGAGAGAATATCCATTATATCAAGGCAGGGGTAGGCGGTACCCCTTCTGAACTGGGAATGCTGCGCTTTGATCGGGATGTACTGGAGTATGATAAAAACAGACCGGACCTGGTAATTGTAGAATTTGCCGTAAATGATGAAGGAGACGAAACAGAAGGCGTATGCTTTGAAAGTTTAGTGCGTAAGATTTTAGCACTGCCTTATGAACCTGCAGTACTTCTGTTATTCTCTGTGTTTGCCAGTGATTATAATTTGCAGGACCGTCTAAAACCTGTGGGAGAGCGCTATGACCTTCCGATGGTGAGCTTAAAGAATGCGGTAACCCCTCAATTCTATGATAGAGAAACCCGTATTATGACCAAGAGTCAGTATTTCTACGATGTGTTTCATCCTACGAATTTGGGTCACCAGGTGATGGCAGACTGTATCGTTTATGCAGTGGAGAAGGCATTAGAGAAAGAAAAAGAGGCAGATACATTAGACCTTTCTTTGGCACCGGCAATCGGAAATACCTTTGACAAGGTGCTTTTACTGGATAAGAAAGACAACACCGACTTAGCTACCATAGAGGAGGGCGGATTCACCCTGACAGATACAGTACTTCAGTCCGTTGAGAGAAATATGGATTTAACTGTATCACCACAGTTCCCTTATAACTGGATGTATGATGGTAAGACCTGTGAGCATAAGCCTTTCCGTATGGAAATCGACTGCAAAGCCCTGGTACTGATTATGAAGGATTCCGGAGAAGTGGATGCTGCTACAGCGAAGGTATATGTAGATGGCAAGTTTGTCCGGGATTTAGATCCGTATATCAACAGATGGTGTCACTGCAATCCGCTAATCGTGGTGGATGAAAAAGAAACAGCCCATCATGTGGTGGAAGTGGTAGTGGACGAAGATCCGGTTCGCACAGCCTTTACCATATTAGGATTTGGTGTTGTGAAAGAATAGAATGCCTAAAGGATGATGACTATGAATTTTACGCTTATTTCCCAGGGGAACCTTGCAACCATCGTTTTAGAAGAAAACCTTGAAAAAAGCCTTGGCAAAATGACAGGTATTTTCGCTGACGATGTGAGAAAGGTGACAGGTAAAACCCCTGAAATTGCTAGACAGATACCGGAACATGCAGAGACTGTTATTCTGGTGGGTATTACTGGTAAGAGCCTCCTTCTAAACAAGTATCCCAAAACAAATGCACTGATCGGTAAACGAGAGTGCTACCAGGTTTTCTTTGCTGAGGATACCTTCTATGAAGGACAGAAGGTCATGGTAATCGCCGGAAGCGATAAACGTGGCTGTATCTACGGTATGTTCCATATTTCCGAGGCCATGGGAGTATCTCCCTGGTATTTTTGGGCAGATGCAACCCCAAAGCATTTGTCTGAAATTGAGTTTGATGAGACCGTCTGTATCACCTCCCCTGAACCTTCAGTGCGATACAGAGGGCTCTTCATCAACGATGAACAACCTTGCTTTGGAAACTGGGCGAAGGAAAAGTACGGCAGTATCAGACCGGGCCCGGAACTATATGAAAAAATATTTGAACTGATTTTGAGATTGAAGGGCAACTATCTATGGCCGGCTATGTGGCGTTCTGATTTCACATTGGATCACATTGAAAATGCAAGACTGGCTACGGAAATGGGTATCGTAGTGGGATCTTCCCATCATGAGCCTTGTTGCAGATCCGGTCAGGAGTTCCAAAGACTGAGATGGGAAAATCCCCAATATGGTACAGAGTGGAGCTTTCTCTCTAATGCAGAGGGTATCACAGAATTCTGGAAAGATGGTTTGATTCGAAATAAGGATTTTGAAAACCTGATTACCATCGGTATGCGAGGAGAAAATGACTCCTACCTGATGCCGGAAGATGCCACACTAGAAGATAATATCAATGTATTGAAATCTGCCATTAAGGTGCAAAAGGAACTGATTTCCAAGTATGCACCATCCGAACATCCACAGCTTCTTGCTATCTACAAGGAAGTGGAAGACTACTTCTATGGAGATGAGAAAACAGCAGGACTAAAGGATTGGGATGTGCTGAAAGATGACATCATGATGCTGTGTGATGACAACTTTGCCAATGTCCGTACTCTGCCGGATGATACCCTTAGAAAGCACCCGGGTGGCTTTGGTATGTACTATCACTTTGACTATTTTGGCAGTCCGGTATCCTATCTGTGGATCAATACCTCTCCCCTTGCAAAGGTGTGGGAACAACTTACCATGGCTTATGATTTTGGCATTCAGTCAGCCTGGATTGTAAATGTGGGAGATATAAAGAACCAAGAGTTACCTCTTAGTTATTTCATGGACTTAGCTTACGACTTCTCCAAATGGGGAACAGATGCCATCAATCAGACACAGGCATATACAGAGCATTTCTTCCGCTTACAGGGCTTTGACGCTGAGATCGCAAAGGAAGCAGCCAGACTGGCAAGTCAGTATGTCAGCATCAATGGGAAGCGTAGACCGGAGCCTTTATCCAGCGAAACCTATCATCCGGTACATGAACGGGAAGCAGAGCGTATGCTGGAAGAAATCCGTCAGCTGACAAATGATACAGAAGCCCTTTATGAAAAGGTAAAGGGTTCCGCTTTAGAAGAATGCTTCTATCAGCTTTTATACTATCCGGTAGAGTCTGTAGCAGCCATTAACAGATTGCAAATCTATGCAGGACTTAATCACCTGTATGCAAAGCAGGGAAAGAAGGAAGCAAATGTCTTTGCAAAACTGGTGGAAGAGAACATCCGGAAAGAAAGAAATCTGGTAAAGGAATACCACAGTCGTAATGGCGGCAAGTGGAATCATATGCAGTCTGTGGC
>JAEEGL017072376.1_pt1 | contig 17343 bp, 13 predicted proteins | sample 9134231 | NCBI WGS metagenome assembly JAEEGL01 (sample SAMN16246548, study PRJNA631951) | gut metagenome | biome: gut microbiome; feature: rumen; material: fiber-attached | host: Bos | place: Iran: Karaj | collected 2018-10
ATGATATAAGATATATTATTCCGGAGCATTTCTTTGATATATATCATACACAAAGAGCCATTGAGCTGGCAAAGCAGGATTTGTTTTCAAAATACGGAATTGCCGTAACCGAAGATGTGGAGAATACTCAGGTTTTAAGCGACACCGCCGTTGAGGGGGAAGAATGTTACGACCCGGAGCAGATTGCTCTCTCCGGCTTCAGCGGATTCGCAAGGAATCCTCACCTGATAAAAGTGGCTTAAATGAGGCAGTATGGGCGATTGTAATCACAGACATTTGCTTATACTGAATTAATCAAATAAACAAAAACAAGAAAACCGCCGAAACTCCTGATATAAAAGGAATCGGCGGTTTAACTGTTTTTTGATATGTAAGAGTCTGAAACCTCAGTATTTATTCATATTTAAGACTGATGTCAACATCTCCGTCTGAAAGCAGCTGAGTCATTTCGCTTTGGCTCAGGTTTATATGCCCGAGGCGTGTATATGACCAGGAGTTTGAACCGTAAAAAATGACAATCTGATTGCCCTGATAAAGAACAATATCACCGTAAGAGGTTGTGGTCTGCCTGTCGTTTCTCGGAAGAGAAGAACCAAGTGAACCAACCTGTTCAAAGCCGCCATACATAGACATATTTACAGACAGCCCTTCGGATGACAACTGTGACAAAGCGGCAACGGATTCGTTGCTCTCCCAGGTGACGGGCACCTCTCTGCCGCTTATTTTAAGCTTGAGTGTTTTGCTCACGGGCGGGACCTCCGTATCACTTTCTTTTTCATCTTGACCGGCCTGTTGCTGTGTCTGCGAAGAGGTTTCCTCAGACTCGGTTTCACTTACATGTTCGCCGAGCGGTTCGGTAACGGTCTCTGCCGGCACTGTTGTTGTTTCGTTATCACCGGTTCCGGGAATCTTTCCGCACGAAACAAACATATAAAGAGCCGTAAATATTGCCATTATAAAAGATAATATTTTAGCCATTATTTCAGGTTCCTTCCGAATTCATAAGCATCTCTGAGGGCTTTTTCATTACCGCAGGCTGCTCCCGGTGCCGTAACATCTCCGCAGAATAGGGAGCCGGAAAACACGGCTTTTTCAAAGCAGTCAATCCAGCCCTGAAAACCGCTTACTGCCTTTTCGGGCACAAAATCTTCATCCTCGGCTGCAGTTGTGAGCAAATAGATGTTACGGAATTTATAATCTGCAGGATAAAGCGGATTCAATCTGTCAAGCAGGGTTTTCATCTGCCCGCTCATTTCATAGTAATAAACCGGAGTGGCAAAAACCAGTGTGTCGGCGTTTTTGACTTTTTCCGCTATTTCGGGAGCATCGTCTTTAAGAACGCATTTCTGAGTTTTCTGGCAGGCAAGGCAGCCAATGCAGAAATTGATTGTTTTTCCTTTAAGACTTATGCATTCAACTTCGTGACCGGCATCTTTTGCACCTTCAATAAGCTTATCGGCAAGAATGTCGGAATTGCTGTTTTGGCGAAGACTTGTTTTAATTACAATAACTTTACTCATTTTAATTGCCTCTCCACAAAAAAATTACATGCTTTCTTTTAAAATCTGAATAACGTCACTCTTTGTGAGCGTTTTATAGCCGCCGTCAAGAATAATTGTTCCGTCGGCAATGCCGTCGAGCATATCTTCTGTTACACCCAGTTCGCCGATTGAAAGCGCAACGCCGATCTTTCCCATCCATTCTTTCATTTTTTCAAGGCCTTCCGCTGCGACCTCTTCATCTGTTCTGCCGTCGGAACAGACACCCCAGACTTCGGTTGCAAAGCGTTTGAATTTCGGGAGCCCATAAGGCATCATCATACGGTAATACGGCAGTGAAACGGCGGCAAGAGTCATTCCGTGTGTGGCATCGGTATAAGCTCCGACGGACTGACCTATCATATGAACCATCCAGTCGGTTGTCTTTCCGCGTGAAATCAAAGTGTTGAGAGCCCAGGTTGCAGTCCACATAATATTGGAGCGTGCTTCGTAATCATCGGGTTTTTCAATGGCAATCAGCGAGCTGTGCACAACGGATTTCATAAGTGCTTCCGCAATATAGTCGCTGGTGTTGTCATCTTCGCCGGAAAAATACTGTTCGCATATATGGTTGAAAATGTCATAGATGCCGGCAACCATCTGACGCTTTGGGAGTGACATTGTGTATTTGGGGTTCAGTATAGAGAATTTAGGCATAACCCCGTCACCGAAAACATGACCGATTTTGAGCTTCTGTTCATGGTTTGTAATTACTGCGCCGCCGTTCATTTCAGAACCTGTTCCCGCCATTGTCAGAACACAGCCGACGGGAATGATTTCGCAGTCCGGTTCTTCAAAGCGGATGAAGTATTTATCCCACGGGTCGTCGCTGCAGTTAACTGAAACCGACACCGCCTTCGCATAGTCGCAGCAGGAACCGCCGCCGACAGCGAGCAGAAAATCCACCTTGTTTTCACGCGCAATTTTTACGCCTTCACGGAGCTTTTCAACTGTGGGGTTAGGCATAACTCCGCCGTCTTCAACAACTTTTTTTCCGCAACTTTCAAGAATTGCAATAATCTCATCATAAAGCCCGTTCTTCCTGATTGAACCGCCGCCGTATATCAGCTGAACGGTTTTTCCGTATTTCGGCAGCTCCTCATGAAGATAATCAAGGGCGTTATCCCCGAAATAAAGCTTGGTGGGATTGTGGTAACTGAAATTGCCTAACATATTATTACTCCGTTCTACAGTAATTTATTGTCTTGATTTAAATATATAACAGATTAACCGGAAATGTAAAATATTTATGTTGAATAGTTAGATATTCTATGATAGAATAACTGTAACAATTATACGGAGAGCGAAAATGGAAATCAGAGTATTGAGATATTTTCTTGAAACAGCACGCGAGGAGAATATGACACGCGCAGCAAAACGGATGTTTGTTTCCCAGCCGACTATGTCAAAACAAATCAAGGAGCTGGAGAACGAGCTGGGAGTAAAGCTTTTCAGACGTTCAAATTACAATGTTAAACTGACGCAGGCGGGAATGCTGTTGCGCGACAGAGCCGAGGATATTATTTCGCTTGTGGATAAGACAATTAATGAGTTCAGAAAGTTCGACGACCTGAACAGCGGAGACATATATGTCGGTGCGCCCGAGTCGGAGGCTATGAATCAGTTCGCCGATGTGCTTAAAAATCTGCAGCGGCAACACCCTGGAATACGATGTAATATCTACAGTGGCAACGCACAGGATGTCTGCGAAAAGCTTGACAAAGGGCTTCTCGACTTTGCGATTGTTATGAATTATTTTGACCTTAAAAAATACAATTATCTGCCAATGATGACTGAAGATAGATGGGGTATTGTCATGCGGTATGACGATCCCCTTGCTGAAAATGAAAGCTTTACCATTCCCATGCTTAAAAATCTGCCGCTTATATGTTCACGCCAATGGATAGATTACGAGCTTCCCCAGTGGCTGGGCAGCGGCAAAAACGAGATAAATATCACAGCGACCTACAATCTTCCTTATAACGGAGCGGTTATGGCAAAATCGGGAATCGGTTATGCAATGATGCTTGACAAGCTTGTTACGACGGGAGGCGACAGCGAACTTGTTTTCCGTCCTCTGTCAGATGCGCCCAAGGCAGAGATGTATGTTCTGTGGCGTAAACATCAGACTTTTACTCACGTCTCGGAACTGCTCGTCAAAGCATTAAAAGAAAAATTCAGTTAAAAACAATAATATTTTACAAGATTAAAATGCCGCCCACAATATGTGAGCGGCATAATGCATTTTTGCCGGATATACAGAAATATATGTTATTCAACTGAAAAGCTTTCGGTTTTCAGATCACAATAGTATCTGCCGCTTTCTGCGCTGAATTTCAACACACAATAGTCAGGGTCGGTAACGCCGCCTTTATAAAACATTGTGTCGCCTTTGCGCCAGATCATCTCTTTGGTTTCCGGGTCGGTCAGCACTTCCATTTTACCTTTCAGCATAACGCCGGTATATTTGAACAATCCCTTATGACAGAAGTAAATACAGGCATTCGGATTGTTCAGATACTGGTTAACTCTCATTGAAGAAGTATTCGTTGAAAAATAAAACCGACGCAGTCCTTCGGTCTTTCTCGGCTTAAGCATTGCTTTAACATTCGGGAATCCTTCTTCATCAACAGAACAGATGAAGGCAACTTTTTGTTTCATAATAAATTTAATAATCATATTTTTATCCATAATGTCACTCCTTAAAGCCGAGCTTTCAGAACTCTTCTTCGGTTTGAACTGCGTTTTTGTATGTTACATAAATATGCCCGACGGCAAACACAACGGCAAAGCCGGAAAGCAGCGGGTGGAGTAAAAGAATCCCGCTGAGAAGAAAAATGCAGGCGGGGAGTGTTGCAAGGGTGAGCGCAATCCTCTTGGTTTTGTGCTTCATATAAACGGCAAACGCAATCCAATACATCAGGAGGAGTATTACGTTGCCGGCTGAATAAAGCACCATTTCCGATACGCTTGCAAAACCGAATTCCCGCATAAGGAGGGGAAGCCACATCAATATTATGCAGGCATACCGCCCGGTTTGCTCAATGAGGTTCATTGCACGGTTTGTGCAACGATTTTTTTCGTCCTTATTTTTTATTGCATAAACAATATTCGGCACCAGCATAAGAATCACAATGACCGCGCCGAAAGCGTTAATCCATCCGAATTTCATTATTTCACCTCGTTTTGCGGGCAGAAGCCGACGGTATTCATCCCGAAAGTCTATATCTCTTTTTCACCGTGCAGAACTGTCCAACCGTCCAGACTGCCCGTAACGGTGCGGATGCTGACAGAGCCGTTTTTCACCTCTGCCGTGCCTGAAAAGCCGGGGAAGTAGAGCGGAAGAGTGATGTTTTCGGCAACAGGTGCAAGACGGATAATCCGCCGCGCGCTGTCTATCTCAAGTCCGAGGGCGGCGTTTAATGTGGTCCAGCTTGACATCGGGCGTGTGTAGTGATGCCCGCATTCCCAGTGATCCCATAGCGCACCGAACCGCGACTGGTTATTGTGTATGGCAGTGACAACGGCATCAGCATCATCGCGCATTCCCACACTCAGGCACAACGCTGCAACAGCGTAGCCGATACCCGTCCAGACTGCCTGAGTCTGGCAGTTTTTGTATGAATACAGCGTAGTGCGCCGCCCTTCGGGGCAGGAGGCATTGATAAGCCCTCCGTCTGTGTCAAAGTTTTGTTTCAGAACGGTCTTTAAAACATCCCTTATCCGTGCGTCGCTCAGGTTGCCGCCGATACCTGACACGCGCAGGAACCATTCTCCGTCGAGCTGGTCGGTCATAAGGGTTTCATCCTTTTCGTCGCCGTTAATCCACAGGTCGTAGTATTCCCCGTTCCAAAGGCGGCTTTCAAGTGAACCGAGACCTTTTTTGAGCAAATCTTCCCACTCGTTTTTATGTGCGATGTCACCCGTTTCTTCGGCTATACGGGCAGCCGCTTTAAGCGCGGCAAGCCACAGGATTGATATGTAAACAGGTGTGCCGGAAAAATTCCAGGCGTCATAGGTGTTTCGCTTTGTTCCGCTGTCGGGCAGACCGTCGCCGTCTGTGTCAAGCTCTCCGATGGAGTTCACGGCGCTTATAACGTGCGGCCACATCTCTTTGAGATATTCCGTATTTCCGGTATAAAGATAGTCGCGAAGCACCATAAGAACAAACTGGTTATTCATATCCACACGCTCAAATCCGTTGCCGACGTGGTCAAGGTCCGGTGTGAAGAAGTGATGAACCCGTCCGTCTTCACGCTGAAAAGCGGCGCCCATACGCATCTGCTTCAGCTGCAGGTCAGGGAACAGAGCCAGTAGACCGAATGAAGCGTGGTAGGTGATATCGGTGGTGTGAAATCCGCAGAAGCCTTGACCTTCCCACAGACCGAATTTACCGTCTTTAAGATACCAGGAGCATTTTACGATTGTGCTGAGATGTCCGCTCCAGCAGTCGGGGTAAACCTCCGGCAGATCGGTGTTATACAGCAGGTCGGAGAATGCAACGGCTTTGTCGTAAACATCCGGACGGTGACTCATCAAAAAGGAGTTCGCATCTGCGGCTCCGTTGAACAGGTTTTCATAATAATGACCGAGCCGCCGCCCGTCTTTTGAAAAATGATTCGGGAAATACCAGGTTAGAATAAACCGCACGGTCTTTTTTTCACCCGGAGCAAGCTGCACCCTGCCGCAGAGGGCGGCTGAACCGAATTCCTCCGCTTTAAGCCGCTTCTGCCCGCGTATGCTTTCAAGAAAAAGCACCTGTTCTGCACGGTTTGAAGGGAACAATGGTTGAGTCTCACGGATGCGGCTCAGAACGGACGCTGCAAAGGGGTATTCAATATATGCGCCGAACAAACCGGCTGTTTGATTATCCGTTAATCCATCGAGCTCTTCCGGTATTTCAGGCGGAGGCGAACCTGCGCAACTGTCAGGCAGGCAGCCTGTATCACGAAAGCCGAACAGAACCGATTCCTGACTGACGCCGAAATTGTAATCATCGTATATATATTCTTTTATAAAGCGGCGGTGTTCTCCTGCAATATATGTTTTTTCGCCGTCGCCGCTTATACTCATACACACCTCGCCGCAGTCGGGCGCATCAGTCTGCTGTGCAGGGCGCATTGTCACGCTGACGCCTTCGGAACCGGTAACAAGCCCGTTCACACAGCCGCCGTCGTTGCAGAATTCCGGCACAAGGGTTCCGAGTATGCTTGCGGTAACAGGTCGGGATTGTGTGTTTTCAATCTCAAAATCCATATAGAAACCCGGTGTTGCCGCAATATCTGTGTTATGGGGCACAAACGGCGCAACGGCACGCCCCGTCACACGGCAGGGCAGGGCCTCATCTTCATATTGAAGCTCACATACCGGAAACCGCCCGTCAAAACAGATACGCTCTACAGGTTTGTTCCAGGGAAATAAACGGTATGTGAAATCATCGGGCTCGGTTTTCATACCGAGCTTTCGCACAATTTCACGACCGCCGTCCTGTTGCGTTCTTATCCAGAAAGACAGTGCGCCCGTATGGCTCTCACCGTCGTCAACCTTTTTCTCCCAGCAAACTTCGGTCATCCTGGGAGGATTGGCAATCTGCCAGTAATGAAACTCACCGTCGGGAAAAAGCTCCACACTTCCCGCACCGATGCCGCCCAGCACTGTTCCGCTGCCGGAGGGCTTGGTCGTGATAATTTTTGCCATAAGCAAAACCACCCTTCTGTCAGAATTGAAATCAGGCAACTGTTTAATTCAAATATAAAAAATGTGTTTCTGTCGATTATATCCGACGTGTATTTATTTAATTATATTATATTATCAAAACAAAATCAAATGAGTAAATATATTTGAATATGATTATAATTTTTACTTAACTGTTTTGATGATTACGGCACACTAAATCATTGATTTTTTACCTCTGCGGTGTTAAAATCAAGTAAAAGAATATAAGGAGATGTTAACGTGATTAAAAAGGTAGTTTCGGTTATTATGTGCGTTGTTCTTGCCTGTTCCTGCGCTTTTATTTCCGCTTATGCAAAAACAAGCGAAGAGGTTGACACACATCTGCAGTTCGGCAAAGACGGCAAGTTCCGCATTATGCAGATTTCAGATATGCAGGATTTTTTCCCGATGAAGTCGATTACCAAAAATGTCATTAAAAAGGCGCTTGACACCTATCCCGTTGACATTATTGTTCTGACGGGTGACAATATCTCCAGCACATCGGTCGTAAAGCCATATGCCGCTCTTGCAATCAATGAGTTTATGTCGATTTATGAAAAATACGGCATTCCTGTAGTTATGGTTTACGGCAACCATGACGATGAAAACACCACCGCAGACAAGGCGTTCCAACTGTCTGTTTATGAGAGATACAAATGCTTTATCGGCTGTGCGGGTGAGGATTTCGGCGAGAGCAATCTCGGCACCTACTATGTTCCGGTTTATTCTTCAACCGATAAGAACAAGATGGTAAATAATATATGGATGATTGACTCCGGCACCTATAATGATGAAAACGACGTCGGCGGCTACGGTTGCGTCACAAAGAAGCAGATTGAATGGTATAAAGCCACGTCCGAAAAACTTGAGCGTGAGAACGGTCATAAGATTCCGTCGCTTATGTTCCAGCACATAGTAGTCCCCGAAATCTGGAACGCACTTGAAGAGCACGGTGAGAAGGTTGACGGCAGTGTGGAACACGGCGGCAAATACTACACCCTGCCCGAAGGTGCAAAAGGTGTTCTCGGTGAAACTCCTTGCCCGCCCAACTACACAAACGGTCAGTTTGACGCAATTCTTGAGCGCGGTGATGTTATGGCGATGTTCTTCGGACACGACCATGTCAACACTTATGAAGTGAGCTACAAGGGAGTTGACCTTGTCAATACACCGGGTGTCGGCTTCCGCTCATATAACAGCATTGATGAGGGCGTGCGTCTCATCACCCTTGATGAAAAAGAGCCCGACACCTACGAAACGGAAGTTGTTTCCTACTTCGATTTGTTCGATAAAGACGACGAGGTCGCCTACAACCAGTTTATGTCGGAATCAAGAACCGTTGACGATTCCGAGCATTTCGGCTATTTCATAAAATACATTTTCGCTCTTATCAAATCAATTTTCACGTTCTGATAAGATTGTCCGGACAATTCGTCGTTACACAAATTCTGATAAATATAAACCGCCGATTTCCTTTTACTTCAAGGATTTCGGCGGTTTTCTTTTGGCAGGGGCAGAAGGACTTGAACCCTCGGCACGCGGTTTTGGAGTGCCGTAAACTAAATTAAATTCCCCTTATTTTTCAACTATTTTATTCCTATTAAAAACGCAATGACACAACACTGACACAAATTATTATACTTCAAACTCGGCAAATACCTTGTCTCTGTATTTCTTAATTATACTGATATATACTTTCTCAGTAAACGATACATCCGTGTGTCTGAGCAGTTCAGAAACGAGCATTGCGTTTCCGTTTGTTGCCGCAAATAAATGTGAAGCGCATGTGTGACGCAAACTGTGAAGACCTCTCGGCTCTATCCCGGCATATTTACATACACTTTGCCAACGCTTATATAATGCGTGTGGACTGATGTAATTCATATTATCTTCTCTTTGCGACATTTCTCTTGTTTCGTGAAGAATATATCCTTTATAACCTTTCTTTTCTTTTTTTAACATATTCTTCAATATTTCTATTGCCTTAGAGTTTATCTGAACTGTTGCGTAAGACTCGTCTGTTTTCGGTAAACCTTCAATTCTTTTGATACCGCCTGTTGCTTCACCGCTTTCATCACGGTTTTTTACATATGTAACATTACTTCTGACAGTCATTAAATGCTTATCAAAGTCTATATCACTATACTTCAAAGCTACGGCTTCACCGGCTCGTAAACCTGTGTTCATCATAAAGATAAAGAATTCGCCCTGTGGAATAAAGTGTTTTGCTTTATAATTCTTCCGGTTGCCGTCTTTGTCTTTGCGAGTGGTGCCGACTAATTCATAGCCTTCATATATGACCTCTTTAACTTTCTCAATTTCCTCATCGCTGAGAAAAACAATATCCTCATCTTCATTTAGACCTTTGACTTCGGCTTTTTTTCCTCTTTTGCTCCCTCGTTGTTTAAAACGCACGGGGTTCTTATCAACTTTACCCTCAAAAACTTTATCGTCAAAATATGCCTTCAGGAGCGTATAGGCTTTCTTATATGTTGACTCACTGTATTTTGCTTTGATGTTGTTTAATATCACCTTACAGTCATCAACTTCAATTTCTACTACTCTTTTATGTTTTAGTGCTTTTGCTTGTGGAATAATTTGATAAGTTAAAATTTGCTCATACCGGTCATAAGTTGTCTGTGCAATTTTACCCCAATAAGTAAGCTGAAGCCAAATAAAAATATCTGAAGCTAATATTTCCTTTGAAGCACTCATTTCTTCAAGTTCTTCAAAATACACTTTAACTTTTTGCTTTAATTCTAATTCGCCCCGAGCGTAAATGCTATCATAGTCATAAACCGGCTTACCATTGTCTTTATAGTCTTTGACACCTTTATTAACACGGACAACCCAACGCCCATCTTTTCTTATGCTATATGATATATCTCGGAATTCTCCGTTAATTCTCACTTTCTTCAAATATGGCATCAATAAACCTCCCGAATTCCTCGTCAGTTAAAATTTCTGATACAAACTCTCTTATAGGGTTTGGTTTTGACGGCTGAAAAGAGGGAGCCCCAAAAGCAAAACTAATTGAGCGAGTTCCGCCGGTGTCGCATAACATATTTATAAAACTATCCCAATACTGGCGTTCACAAAACCACTCTTCTCCTAAAAGATAAGCGTGAAGACTTGAATGTTTAATAATTTTGATAGCTTTCCCTTTAGAGCACTTGTATTTTTTCATTATATCCGAAACGCAAATTGTATCACCTGTTGTATCTGTAAGCGGTTCTCTATTATTAGCCATACATATCACTCCTTATTTCAAATATGTATTTTACTCTTTTATTATAACACATATGAAATAAGAATAAAAGTGTAAAATTACCCGTGCTGCTTTACAGAGCACGGGATATTTGTATTCAAAGTCTAATTATTTATTCAAAATTAACTTTACTTTTATGATATTTTTTATTATAATTATTCTGTATATTTATTGCCTTTTGATATATGAAGTCACTCTGTAAAGGAGCAATTCAAATGAGAGAATTCAACGAAGATACTAGAGTCAAAATACCGGCTACGATACAGTTTATGCGTATTGGGTATGAGTATTATTCACTAAAAGAAATTGATATTCATATTTCAACTCGTATTGCTGTTGATGTGTTTAAAAGTTCAATTGAAAAGATAAATGATGTTTCTCTCTCAAATGAGGAAACAATTATACTTGTTGAAGAAATAGACGCTCTTATTCGAAATAACGACTTGGGTAAGTCTTTTTATAAACGACTTGTAAGCCCGGTTGAAGGTGAATTAAAGCTCATTGACTTTGAAAAAATTGAAAACAATTCTTTCGGCGTAGTGGATGAATTGTTTTTCGGTCCCGAAGCTAAAGGTTCTTTCAGACCTGATGTTAATATCCTTATTAACGGTATTCCTCTTGCCTTCCTTGAAGTTAAAAAGCCAAACAATGAAGGTGGCATACAGGCGGAATTCAAGCGTATGCTTAATGACCGTCTCTGCATACCCGAATATAAGAAATTCTTTAATATGCTCCAGTTGGTTACATTTTCAAACAATATGGAGTATGAAACAAACACTGACGAAATAATATCCTCTGAGGATATTAAAGCCGGTTCTTTCTATACTACCCCTAACGGCAATAATACAAGCTTCTCATATTTCAGAGAAGAACAAAAATATACGGGGACATTTAAGGACATCTCAACTGATACAATAGCATATGTTCTTAAAGATAATAATTACAGTCCTTCCGTAATTGACACTCCTGAATTTCAAACTAACCTTGATGTCAACACTCCCTGCAACCGTTTTGTTACAAGTATGTTTGAAAAAGAAAGGCTGCTTTATCTGCTCAAATACGGTATTTGTTTTGTTGACGCTCAGCCTCCCGAAAAGCAAATAATGCGCTATCCTCAATTTTTTGCTTCCAGAGCTATCACCAAAAAGCTTGAAGCAGGGTGGAAAAGAGGCATTATATTTCATACGCAGGGTTCAGGCAAAACAAAACTTGCCGGGCTTTCTGTTAAAATACTCCGTGACTACTACTCCAAAAAGGACATTACGACTCGCTTTTTCTATATTGTTGACCGACTTGACCTTTTAACACAGGTTACTATCGAAATGACTAATTTAGGTCTTTCGGTAACAAATGTTGAAAACCGTGCTGACTTTGAAAAAGAGCTTAACAAAACACTTGCGACAAATGTATCCAATGACTCAAACGGTGAAATTGTCGTAGTCAATGTTCAAAAATTTGATGATAAAATACCCGAAGCTAGGAATGACTATAACGCAAAAATACAGCGCATATTCTTTGTCGATGAAGCTCATCGCTCATACAAATTGACAGGAGCTTATTTTGCAAACCTTACACTTGCAGATGAAAATGCTGTATATATAGCTATGACAGGCACGCCGTTACTTTCAAAAAAAGAATGTTCTCGGCTTAAATTTGGTGGTTATTTCCACACATATTTTTATGATAAGTCAATAGCTGATGGATATACTTTAAGAATAAAGAAAGAAGATATTGAAACAAAAGCCCGTGCTGAGATAAAAAGGAATTTAAATTTCGATGAAGCTCAACCTGATAAAAAAGTAATTCTTGCTTCTCCGGCATACATCAATTCGCTTTGTAGTTTTATTAGAACAGACTTTGAAAATTTTCGGCTTATAAACACAGATGATACTATCGGCGGAATGATAGTTTGTTATGATAACACTCAAGCAACAAAAATTAAAGAGTGGTTCGATGAAAACTCAAGACTTGAAACAGGGCTTGTTATTTCCGACCTTCCTTCATCTGATAATATCGATACTCAAACAGCTTTCAAATACACATTAAAACCAGATGTCTTAATAGTTAATAAAATGCTGACAACTGGTTATGATGTCAACCGACTTAAAAAGATGTATCTTCTCCGCAACACAAAAGAACATACACTTTTACAGACAATTTCCCGAGTAAACAGACCTTACAAAAACAAAGATACCGGTAAGGTATATGAATACGGATATATTGTCGACTTTGTTGACATTTCCGAAGAATATAATACAGCTATAGAAAACTACAGAAAAGAATTAGAAAGCGCTTACAGTGAAGACGGCGAATTCCAAATGAGCTTTACGGGACTTGTTGTCGGTCCCGATGATATTCAGGCAAAATATCTCAGATATAAGGAAGACCTCGCCAACTTTGCTGAAATTGACAATGTCGAAGCTTTTTCAAAAAAGCTAAATTATTTCACAAAAGAAGGTCTTTTCAATATCCGCAAAGACCTTACCGGAATAAAAAACTGCTATACGGAATTCCGGCTTTCCAAAGCTGAAAAATATATTGAACAAATAGATATTAAGCGTATTTCAGACGCTTTGAAAGAAGTTCAACACAGAATAAACTTCCTCAATTTGAAGTCCTCTCCTGTCGACCTTTTAGCTATTATTTCCAACAAAGAAGTTTGCGATATTATTTATGAATTCTTCAAAGTCAGAATATCAATTATTGATATGTCTAAGCTTACAGAAGCTTTAAAGGAATTTGTTGATAAAGAACAGTATGCAGAATTCCAGCAAACTTTAACTGATATTCAGAATGAAATTAAGCGTAATAAAGACCGTTCCCAAAATGAAGTGGTTAAGCTTGATGAAATATTGCAAAATATTTTTGAAAGACTCTCCATTGATAACCTTGACAGTATTACCGCTGAACTGAAAACAGTTCTCGAAAAAATGAAGGCGGTCAATGAAGAAAACGAGAGAATGTCTGAAAGATATGACGGAAATTACAGCTTTGTAAAGACCTATTTTTACGCAGTTGAAACACATCCTGAATTAGTCAAAGAAGATATCGCAGAAGTAATTGATGTAATATACTCGGCTGTAAAAGGCATTAAAAACAATAATATATTGGTGCTTCAAAGCAGAGAAATATTTGTTGCAAGTGTTAAAAAGGCAATAACAGCAGAATTGCTGAAAAAAGGTCTTTATAAAAAACTTGCAATAAAAGAATGGTATGACGATGTTCTTAATGAAACATACAAAAATATTACGCTGTTTTAAGGGAGATAATTATGACTGACTTTGTAAAAACAGAAAACGATATTAAACAGATAATTGACGACTTAAAAGGTCTTTGTTCTCAAAATGGTTTATCAAACCAAGCAGATGAGGAAGAAATAATAACCTCTGTTTTCCTATATAAATTTCTCAATGATAAGTTTACTTACAACCTCTCTAAATTCGCAGATGAGGTTGGAATTCCCATTGAAGTAATACTTAAAAACGAAAATGATGAGCTCGACGCTTTTTATGACAACAATGCTATGAGCGTTTCATTTGCATATGAGGACACTATCACATACCTTATTAACAAGGTCAACACTGACGGTTTCGGCGAACTGTTTGACTCAGCTCTTGAGCATATATCAAACAACCCACGAAACGATATGTTCAAAATTGAAACAGCCGGCGGAGAAAAGGAACCTCTTTTCAAAAAAATAACAACTAAAGTTGAAGCTACTGCAAGAGATAATTTTGCAAGGGCTATTTTCGGTATTATTACGCAATTCAAATTTGACTCTGCCTTTGACGGCAACTTTGACTTTTATGCAACTATATTTGAATATCTTATCAAAGACTATAATGTTGCAAGCGGAACATATGCCGAATACTTTACTCCGCAAGCAGTCTCATCTATTATTGCTAAAATTCTTGTCGGTTCAACTGATAAAATAGATGCTGCAGAAATATATGACCCTTCTGCCGGTTCAGGTTCTCTCATTCTGCACCTTGCTCACGAACTTGGGCAAGAAGGTGGTATGAATAAGGCAATAGTGTATACTCAAGATATTTCTAAAAAGAGCACCCGTTTTCTCCGTCTTAACCTCGTGCTTAACGGAATGCAGGAAAGCCTCACTAATATTATCAGAGGCGATACAATGCTTCATCCTGCTCATTATGAAATAGCACATGATAAGGACTCTGGCATAAAGCATTTTGACTATATCACAAGCAACCCGCCCTTCAAGCTTGACTTCTCATCAACGAGAAATGAAATTGAAAGCAAATGGAGTGGCACCGAAAGGTTTTTTGCTGGAGTTCCTAATATACCTGAACAAGAAAAAGACAAAATGGCAATTTACTTGCTGTTTATTCAGCATATACTTTATTCACTGAAAGAACAGGGTAAAGCGGCTATTGTTGTTCCCACCATTTTCTTAACCTCTCAGCAAAGGAGCAGTAAAATAGCTTATGCAATAAGGCAAAGAATAATAGATAATTCATGGTTGAAGGGCGTTATTACAATGCCTTCAAATATATTTGCAAATACGGGAACAAACGTCTCTGTTCTTTTTATTGACAAAGCAAACACTGAAAATAAAATTATCCTTATGGATGCTTCAAAGCTTGGTGAAAAAATAAAAATTGATAGCAAAAACCAAAAAACCGTTTTACGCCCCGAAGAAGTTAATTTAATAATAGATACATTTGTAAAAGCGGAAGAAGCCGAAGACTTTTCAGTTCTTGTTACAAAAGAGCAGATACAAAAGAAGGGTTATTCCTTTTCGGCAGGACAATATTTCGATGTAAAGAATGAATATGTTGATATTTCAAAAGATGAGTTTGAAAACAGGTTCAACGATAATTCAAAAATTCTTGAAGAAATATACTTCAAATATCGAGAAAGAGTCTTTAAAGAAAAAATAGCTCTTATTTATAATTATTGGTTTGTTCAGTTTGACTTTCCTGACAAAAATGGTAAACCTTATAAGACATCAGGGGGAGAAATGGAATGGAACAAGGAATTAAAAATGGAAATACCAAAAGGTTGGGAGGTTAAACCATTTAACGAATGTATTGAGTCAATAAATACCGGACTAAACCCAAGGAAAAACTTTAAGTTAAATACAGGAGGAAACATAAAGTATTTAACAGTTAAGAATTTAACAACAACAGGCAACTTGAACTTTACGCCCTGTGCTTTAGTTGATGAAAACGCAAGAAGAATGATACACAAACGCTCCGATATACAGAAAGGCGACATCTTGTTCGCAAGCATTGCTCCTCTTGGAAGATGTTATATCATTACTGACGAGCCAAAAGACTGGGATATAAATGAGTCAGTTTTTTCAATTAGACCAAATTATGATAATATGACTTCCTTTTATTTGTATATGACTTTTATGAGTGAAATATTCATTAAAAGAGCTGAAAGCAATTCTACAGGAAGCATGTTTAAAGGTATTAGGCAAAACGAATTAAAAAATATTATTACTATAATACCGCCTAAACCCCTTCTTGATAAATTTGACTCGGCTATAGAAAAAGTGTTTTCAACAAAGGCACCGGAAAAAGGAGAGAGTCCGTATCTTTCTTCATTGCGAGAGTTCTTATCAAAATGCTAATAAGTAAAAAATAATACAGTGAAACGCCCTCGGAAAACCGGGGGCGTTTTTTGTAGCTTAATGTGGGGAAAATATCTGCTGAATTTTTATTAATACCTTTTTCGAGTCGGAAAAAGCCCCAAAATTTTTATTAATAACTTTTTTGAACTCGCCATTGTTCTTGTTTGGAATAAACTTCGCTCCGTTTAGACTCGCTTTTGAGAAAATTTGAAATATTTTTAAGACTCAGAGCCCTTGCTACGCAAGGGTTCTTTTCATTTGAGCAAATAAAAGTTAAAAAAATTGAAAGTTTTTTGTGCGAAACCTCTCAAAAAAGTCATAGTTGAAGTGAAGGCAAAACTTCAAAAGCTCAAAAATTCGACGAAAAAAAGGAAGTAAAAAAATGAAAAACGAACCACTCAAAAATACGAAAGAACAAGTCATAACAGCCAAAGACATTATGAGGAAATACGGGTGTTCAAAAGGCAAGGCACTTACCTTTATGAAAAACACCAAAGGACTCCACGCACATTATTTCGGCAATACTCTTGTCTGCGAAAGGCAGTATTTTGACGCAGTTATAAACGATATGAATTACTGCGGCGGCACGGTCAGCCTTTCCTAATTATTTTTCTCTTATATTTTCTTAAAATACCTCGCTCCCAATGGGGTAAAGGGAAGAAAGATATATTTATGAAAGCAAGACTTAGAGTTGTTAGCTTAACAAAAGAAACACCTACTATTGGCTTATACAGTTTTAATGGAGACTATGAAGACTACTATATTGAAATATCCGTTAACGGAATTCAAGTTGCAGTCGCTCCCTGTCCTTGCAAAAACTGTAATGGAATAGGAATTGGATGTGTTGACCCAAAGGACAAAGGCTATATTTATTCTTATTATGATGATATTAAAGAATATGCGCAGCGTATTCTGAGTAGCAAGTTATTCTTTGGAGATGAGGAATATTTTGTGCCAGAAGGTCACATTATTTATTCAAATAATAACGACACTCAATTTCAAATTTTATCAGTTGACGGCGATGACAATTATTGTGTGGTTGAACTTTTGGTAAATGGTGCCTATATTGAAATGTTTAATGACAGAATAGAAGATACTTTATCTTATAATTATGACCGTGCTAATAGCGAATTCATCGAAAAACACATACCTGATGTTTCTAATTTTGCATTACCTGTTATTGATAGTTTTTACTCAGAGGATGACTCCGATGAATA
>JAEEGL017173221.1_pt1 | contig 17343 bp, 9 predicted proteins | sample 9134231 | NCBI WGS metagenome assembly JAEEGL01 (sample SAMN16246548, study PRJNA631951) | gut metagenome | biome: gut microbiome; feature: rumen; material: fiber-attached | host: Bos | place: Iran: Karaj | collected 2018-10
GCCGTGCTCGAGCGCAAGGCGGTAACAGCTCTTCTGGTTGCCTCCATAGCCCTGGTTCTCTGGGTGCCGCAACGTCACGATCGAAATCCCGGGAAAGGAAAGACCCGCCGCGATGTCCTGCGTACGGTCGCGCGAGCAGTCGTCGACGACGATCACGACATCCACGATCCCCTGTGCGCACACCTCGTCAAATGTTCGCCGGAGCGTCTTCTCGGCGTTGTACGCCGGCATCACCACCGCGATCTTTCTGTCATTGTACATCTGGTGCATTCCTCCTGTCCTGTTTCCCAAAGGCGGATATGATGCGTCCCGCGATCAACTTCGGCGCTGTCGTGGCAGACACGCGCCCGACATGCTGGACACACTCCACGGTCCCGGTTGGGAAGGTGCTCGCATGACGATGCATCGCTTCCATGTCGTCGAACACGAACAACCACCCCGGGAGCCTAAGATCCTCTTGCTGCACCTTCTCGGCCAACGCCTCCGAGAACGGCAGCATCTCGGCCCTGCCAAGGGCCGGAACTTGGCGTCGCATCAACTTTAGCTGCCCTGTCGACATCGAACAGCAGGGCCTGACGGACGGCAGTCTCGCGCCGTCTTCCAGCAATGCCGCCAACCGGGCCTTGTCGTCCATAAGCCCTGCGGCGTGGCTGAGCCTCGCAAGCAGCGTGCAGGGGCGCAGAAGGAACATTCCCGCCACCAGCAGAAAAGCAAGCCCCTGTCGCAAATGGTCCCGGCGCCTGGCGGAATCGACATAAAGCAGCAGAACCGGCGCGAGCCACCAGGGCACGTATCGAACGTACCCCACCATCAGGGATGGCACGGCACAGATGCCCAGAAGCACCATCACCGCCATCGGGCGGAACGATCTACGGGCCGCGAACAGAAGCGTCAGCAGCGAGAACCAGAACGCCAGGCGCATTCCAAGCCGCGTCGGACTTGAACCGTCGCCGTCCGTCGGATAATGCGCCCACGTGTCGGACTGCGGACGGAACTCCTGCCTTCCAAGTCGGCTTCGATACCACGCACGGGCGAGAAAAGGGCTGACAAAGGCATTGACGAAACGCCCGCAATAGCCCATCTGCGCCGCATCGTCGTTTTGGCAGTCGGCAAACTCGCTTGTCATGTCCCTTGCCGGAAATCTTTCCCGGTCGAACGTGTATTGAGGGTACAGCGGATGTCGATAGTCGGCCAATGACGTCAGGAAAGGACTGGCGCAAGCAAGGGCGAGCGCAAGGGCGGTCGCGGCGCCGGCAACGGCGATTCGCTTGCAGTCGCGTCTCGCGATTTCCCTGCGCCGAAACGCAAACACAAGGAACACAAGCCAGAACAACCCGCCGTGCACCAGCCCCGTCGTCTTGGCGCCCATCATCCAGAACGAATACGCGGCAAGCGAAAGAACATCCGCCCGCTTGCCCGACAGCACCTCCTCGAACGACAGGAAAAGCCCGATGGCAGAAAGGGCGACAACAGAATCGATCACGTACGCGGTGTTGAACTGCAGGCAGTACAGGAGCGGAACCGACAAGATCTTCCACACGATGCGCGCGCCCTCCATCGCGCGCCAGACGTGCAGCGCCACGGCGGGAAAGAGAAACCACAGGACAGGCTCCATTGGATTGAAGAGGTCGCCGGTGAAATGGAAGGCCACGGCGTCAAACACCCAAACGATCTTCGGCAGAAATACGATATGGTCGATGCGGCAATCGCCCGCCGCCAGTCCGGCGAACCGCAGGACAGATTCAGGCGTGCGGACATAGAGCGGATTCCACCCGTCCGCCAGCATCCTGACGGCGGGAATGTGATAGACGCTCTCGTCGAACCAGTTGGGTGCGACGGCAATTCCACACCCGACCCACGCCACCGCCAGCCAGGCTAGGAAGACCAATCCCGTGCGCATGCCCTCGCGCACAGGCCGCCGCCAGAATCCAATGGCCACGGTGATCAGCGCCGCCAACCACCACTGCCACAGCGCGCAACGCCCGCCAAAGGCAAATGCCGCCGTCGCCAGCAGGACGACGATTGTCGGGAACACCAGGAGCAGATGCCGCGTACGAACGATCAACGGCATCGTCATTCGACCTCTCCTTTTCTGCGGCATTCCCGACGGCCGAGCGTGGCGATTCTATCGGCAACGGCGCATGGGAACGTGGTGAGGTACGTGCGGAACAGATAGGCGATACCGTTCTTAAAGCCTCCCGGGAAACGAATGGCTCGACGTCGCATTTCGTCCAGGTCGTCAAGAATAAACCATCGTGACGACATGTTCAGGTTCTCCTTCTGCACAACATAACAGTGTGTCTCGGAACAGGGAAGCAGCACCGGAGCATTTGGACAACGCACCTGGCGCAACATAAGCTGCAGATGCGCCGTCGAAGACCGCCCTGCGGGGCGTATCGACTGGGATTTGTCGGCGCCACATAGCAGATCAACCATTTGTTCGCGTCGCTCGACAAGGGTGGCGGCATACACAAGCCGATCTAGCAAGGTGTGCGGCCTGACGGCACACACGAACGCAAGCGCGACAACACACAGCGCGCGTCTGCTCCACTTCTCCCAGCGCCTTGCAAAGTCGACATAGGCGAAAAGCGCCGGCGAAAGCCACCAGGGGATGTATCGCATATACCCCAGCATCGGCGTAGGAACCGCGCCGATGCACAATAGCACGCTCAGCGAGGGGATTCGCCAAGATTTCTCCGCGCCAGCGAAAAGCCACACGAGCGAAAGCCAGAAAAGAAGGCGCATTCTTCTGCGCGTAGGACACGACCCGTCGCCTACATCATTGGGATAATGCTTGTAGTTTCTTGAATATGGCATAAAATCCGGACGGTCCAGATACCATCGATACCAGGCGCACGCAAGAGACGGGCTGATGAATGCATTTATGCAGGAGCCGACATGCCCCATCTGCGCCGCATCCTCATTGCGCTCCGATATGAAGTCATGCGTCAAGTCACGGACGGGGAAGCGCTTCTCGTCGAACGAGTATTTAGGATAGAAAGGATGCCCGTAATCACGGATTGACGTCAGATACGGCGTCGCGTTCGCCACTGCAAGCAACGCGGCGACTGACGCGACAACGCAGAGCAGCCTCTTCAACTCCCCTTTCCGCCGCCGCAGCGCAAAAGCAAGGAACACCAACCAGAAAAAGCCACCGTGCATAAGCCCTGACGTCTTTGCACCCATCATCCAGAACGAATAGAGGACAAGCGACAGCGCGTCGAAGCCTCGTCCCGAAAGAATCTCCTCGAAGGACAAAAGGAGTCCGATGGCCGAAAGAGCCACTACGGCGTCGACGGCATACGCGGCATTGGGCACAAGACAGTATATGATCGGCACTGCAAGAAGTTTCCAAAGCCAATGCGAATCAGACATTGACCGCCACACTCGCCCGATCACAGCCGGAAACAGGAACCAGAGTATTGGCGAAAGAGGGTTAAACACGTCGTCCGTGAAGAACCATGCCACGGCATCAAATATCCATACGGTCTTCGGCATGAAGACCATGTGATCTATCCAGCAATCCCCCGGTTCGAGTCCGGCGGACACGAGAGCCGCCTCCGGTGAGCAGTCCCACAATGGATTCCATCCTCCGGCGAGCATACGGACGGCCGGGAAATGGTACGAAACCTCATCCGTCCAGGCCGCACCGGCAATCACGCCGCATCCAATCCATGCAACGCCCATCCACCCGAGGAAAAGAAGTCCGGTGCGGACGCCCTCGCGCACAGGCCGCCGCCAGAATCCAATGGCCACGGTGATCAGCGCCGCCAACCACCACTGCCACAGCGCGCAACGCCCGCCGAAGGCAAATGCCGCCGTCGCCAGCAGGACGACGATTGTCGGGAACACCAGGAGCAGATGCCGCATTTTGAAGGAATCCGCCAACGGCATCACCTCGTCAGATTGTACTTGAGTATGCACCAGAGCGCACGAACACCATCGCGCCAGCCAATCTTCTTGCCCTCCGAGAATGTGCGCGGACGATAGCCGATGGCCACCTCCGCCACACGAAGACCCTCTTTTCGTGCGAGACGAGCGACATGTGCGACGACTTCCGGCTCGAACCCGAAGCGATTCTCCTTCAGGCTTGGAGCGATCCTCTGTATGATTTCACGGCGGAAGAGCTTGTAGCAAGTCTCCATGTCGGTGACGTCAAGATCGGAGAACACGTTGCTCAGCCAAGTAAGGAAGCGATTCATCGTGGAATGCCACCACCTAAGGACGATCCTGTCCTCGCTTCTGAGGTAGCGCGAACCGAACACCACGTCGGCACGGCCTTCGTCCAGCGGGCGAAGCATCTTCAGGTAGTCGCGCGGATCGTACTCCATGTCCGCGTCCTGTATGCCCACATAGTCGCCCGTCGCGGCAAGGAAACCCGTCCTAAGGGCCGCGCCCTTCCCGCAGTTTTTCTCATGGAGACAAAGTTTGATTTCCGGATGGTCGGCGGCAAGCTTCTCCGCCACGACACGGCTCGAGTCCTTCGAGCAGTCGTCAACGATCACAAGTTCCAGCACATGATCCGGAGACCGCAGCTTCAACACCTCTTCCACGATTCCGGCAAGCGTTGCCTCCTCGTTGTAGCACGGAATCACCAAAGACAATGTCTTCATGAGCCTTCTCCTTTTTTCTTTGCGTCAGTCCCGTCGTCGTGCCACAGCGACGCGATTCTTTCCGCTGTCGCACGGGGCAGCATCACGAATGTCGCCCGCAGCAAATAGTTCACCCGATCACAGACTCCCTTCGGGATCCGGTTCGCCAACCGTCGCGTCTCGTCCGCATCGGCAAAGACAAACAGCTTGCCGGGGAGTTCCACCCCTTCCTCCCTCAAGCCATCGGCCAGTGGCGCGGAATAGGGCAGCAGTTCCGCCCTGGCAAGGACGGGAAACCTTTGGCGCATCATCTTGAGGTATGCGACGGACGGTGGCCAGGTTGGCCGTATCGGCGAAAACGGCCTGTCTCCATCCAGCATCTGCCGCAGCAGCAATCTGTCCTCCACCAGTTTCGCCGTGTTGCAAAGCCGTCTCGGCAACGTATAGGGGCGAATGGAAAAGGCGCCCAGCAAGACAAGACAAGCCAGCATCCGCCGTCGCCGTCCACCGTCGCAGGTCAGATCGATGTAAAGGAACAGTATCGGCAGCAACCACCACGGGACATATCGGACATATCCTATCATCGGCAAGGGCGCAACCCCGATTCCCAGCACGATCATCAGCATAATCGGCCGAAAGGACTTGCGTCCGGCAAAGAACAGCAATGCGATCGTCACCCAGAACGCGAAACGCATGCCCCACCGAGTCGGCACGGAGCCATCGCCGTCGTTCGGATGGTGCCTGTAATTCGCAGAATAAGGCTGGAAGTCCGGTTTCTGCAGGCGCCATCGATACCAGGTACGCACAAGCGACGGCGCGATGAACGAATAGACATATTTTCCGAAGTACCCGATGCTGGCGGCATCTTCGTTCTGGCAGGTTATGAAGTCTTCGGTGATGTCCCGCACCGGAAAGCGTTTTTCGTCAAAGGTATAATTCGGATAGAAAGGGTGCCTATAATGGCATATCGACGTAAAGTAGGGCGTTGAGCATGTCACGGCAAGCAGCACCGACACCCCTGCAACAACCTTTGCAAGGGGACGCCAATCCATCTTCTTGACAAAGGCAAAGACAAGGAATATCGTCCAGAAGAAGCCGCCGTGAAAAAGCCCTGTGGTTTTCACGCCCATCATCCAGAACGAATACGCGACAAGGGAAAGAACATCTACCCGCTTGCCAGAAAGGGCCTCCTCGAACGACAGGAGAAGTCCGATCGCGGCAAGCTGAATTACGATATCGACGACATAGGCAGAACCGAGCAGAAGGCAGTATAGGAGCGGAATGACAAGCACCTTCCAGACGATTGCGGCGTTTTCCATCGTCCGCCAGATGCGCATAAGCACGGCCGGCACGAGAAACCACAGAATCGGCACCAGGGGATTGAACAGGTCGTTCGTGAAGAAATACGCGACTGCGGAAAACACCCAGACGATCTTCGGCATGAAAAGGACATGGTCAACCCTAAAGTCCGTCGGGGCGAATCCGGTCAGCCGCAGAAGCTCTTCCGGCGCATTGACCAAGAGCGGATTCCACCCGTCCGCCAGCATCCTGACCGCCGGAAGATGGTACCCGGCCTCGTCGTACAAGTTGGGCGCGGCCGCAAGGCCGCAACCGACCCAGGCAATGGCCATCCACGCGAGGAAAAGAAGCCCGGCGCGAATGCCTTCACGCGCCGGGCGGCGCCAGAAACCCGTTGCGATCGCAAACGCCGCCGCAAGCCACCACTGCCACAGCGCGCAGTGCCCGCCGAAGGCAAACGCCGCGAACGCCAGCGTCACGACGGCAATCGGAAACAGCAGAAGCACGCGCAACATGTTGGGCTTTCCCTCTTGCCGTCATTTCTGCGGCACCAGCCTTCGGGCGAATTCCGCGTCCGTCTTCATGTACTCCAGCATCGCCTTCGTCTGCGGCCCGTACGAGAAATGTCCCACGACCGCATCCTCCACCACCACGATCGCCTTGGCGTAGAGCATGCAGTATTGGCAAATCTGCTCCTCGTCGAGGCCGAGATTCGTGCCGGTGAGGCATACGTAGAAATGGCCGAACTTGTTCCACAGTTCGCGGTCAAAGAGTATGAAGCCGATGCTGTAGCGTATTGGGCATACCGAAACGCGCCCCTTCTCCTCCGCGAAGCGTCTGCTCAGGGAGTCGATGTCGCGCAACGCCGGCTCCGTCTCGCCCCACATGAACCGCGCGGCGGCTGGATTCTTCAAGATCGACGTGTGGGCCGTGAGGCCGTCAGTATACATTAGCCGTCCGAAGCGCGACTCCCAGGCGGACTCGAGGCCGAGCCTGCGGAGTATCTGCACATGCCCATATCCGTTGATTGGAATCAGCGGCGAGACAAATCCCACCTCCGTCGAGACGCGCTCCGGCGCGGAGAGGTACGCGGCTTTCATCCGCTCGAAGACGCCTTCCGTCAGAAAGATGTCTTCGTCCATCTTGTAGATCCATTTCGCCGACGGATGCAGGCGGATGGCGGTGTTTTGCGCAAGCGCCAGATTGTTCCTCTTCGTCGAAAGACAGCTCCAGCCATGTTCGCGGCAGATGTCGCTCAGGCGCGCATCCGTCTTGCCGGAGATCACCACGCACACGTCGATGCCATCCGGCAGAAAAGCGGCAAGGCGGCCAAAGACCGCATCCCACAGGTCGGGCTTGTATCCGGCCAGAACCACGAGCATGGTGTCGCTTCCGCGCGACCGGTCCTCGAACGAATACCGCCTGGCGAAGCGCAGAGGACCGAAGGTGTCCAGAACCTCGTACATTGCGGAGCGCGTGGCCCTGACCATCGCGCGCAGAATCTTGACTTCCTTCAGCGTATCGTGCAATTTCTTGTTCATTTCGCCTCCTGTCGACGCTTCTCAGCCGGAAGCAGTGCGTACATCTTCAGTTTCTGTGCCATCTTGTAAACGCGCACGACCAAGACCGACAGTGCCGGATAATCCCTCATCAGCCGATATTTCCACACGGTCGGAGCACGTAGCATGCCCGATGCGTTCATCCGGGCCGGGTCTATGCGCGCAAGCATCTCGGCAACCGCCTTCTTTATCTCGGCGCGGTGCCGATGCATCTGGAGCATCATCGCCGCGCAGTAGAGGACGCGCTGGTGCACGGCATCCCATATCCCCGCGTCCTCTATGCCGCTCTCGCGCATCCAATCGAAGATGTCCATCATGCGACCATGTGGAATCTGCCAGTTGGAACGGGCGATGATCTGGTCTTCGAACGGAGCCCTGTAGCAGTAGCCAGCGAAATCGACGAACGACAGGCGACGCGCCTGGCATGTGGTCTCGAGGAGAAACGGATTGTCCGCCCAGCCGGCGCCGGGAATCTCCTTCATGCGGATGGCCTTGTCAAGGAGGAACGACCTCCGGTAGATGCACGTCCAGATGCTGGGGTGCACCGTAAGGAGCTGGGGACACTCCACGATCTTGAAAGGGCTGTCGGGAATGTAGAGGTTTATGCCGCGGCGGCGGATGCCGAACGGATGTATGTAGGTAAAGTTCTCCTTCACGATGTCCACTGCGTCCGATGCTTCGGCAAAAAGCCGCTCGTACATCTCGGGCAGCAGCCAGTCGTCCGGCTCCACGATGCCGATCCAATCCCCCAAAGCGGCGTCAAACCCCGAATTGACGGCTGCGCCATATCCTGCGTTCGTCTTGTGAATTACACGGAATCGCGCGTCGCGGGCGGCATACTCGTCGCAAATGCGCGGGCATGCGTCCTTGCCGCCGTCATCGACCAGAATCGCCTCGAAGTCCCCAAACGTCTGCGCCACGAGGGAGTCCAGGCACTGGCGCAGATACTTCTCGACGCCATAGACGGGCACCACTATCGACAACCTCATTCGTCCCTCCTTAGACTGTCGCGCAGCTTGCGGACTGGCCACGCAAGGGCCTCCCCCAGCTTGTAGGCCTTGGATCTCTTGATTTCGGAAAGCTCCCCGTCGCACATGGCGAACTTCCACTCAAGTTCTTCGATGATGCCTCTCTGCCTGCAGATGTCCCAGCCGAGCGATCCGACGAAATCCGAAAGGCGCAGGAGAATCCTTTCGGCCATTCGTCCGTAGCCATAGCGCATGGCCATGCCGTAAACGATGGCCAGCCCCTGTGCATTGTCGCGCCCCCTGGCGCATCCGTCCGCCGCCCAGTCGATGCTGTCTCTTCGGACACGAAGGCTGTACACGGCGCGGGGAACGGCGAAGAATCGCCCGGCCGCGTGCATTGCCCCGACGAAAAAAGGCACGTCCTGAAAGCGCCTGAGCGAGGGGAATGCGATGCCGTGCGCCATCAGCAGACTTCGGCGGAAGATGAATCGCACATAGCCGTACTCGAACTGGTAGTCCGAGTATTCCATGATACCGTCCGCGGAGAAGGACATGCCGTCCTCGAGCGCCGATCCGTCCATCGTGGCCATGGAGCCGCCGCAGACATCGACGCCGTTCGCCTCCGCACCGCGCACGAGGTCGGCGAGCACGCCATCGTCCGGATACTTGTCGTCTGGATCCATGAACGCGATGAACTCGCCGGAAGCGGCGCCCATGCCGACGTTCCGTGCGGGACCGGCGCCGGCGTTGGCCTGATGGATCACCTTGACGCGTGAATCGCGCGCGCCATACTCGTCGAGCATCCGCTCTGAACCATCGGTGGAGCCATCGTCCACGCATACGACCTCAATCTCCCGCAGCGTCTGCGAAAGCACGGAGTCCAGACACTCTGCAAGATACGGACGCTGGTTGTATACCGGAATGACGACGGAGACTTTCATGTCAATATTATACCTTTTTCCTCCGCACATGTCATAAGAATTTTCTGTATTTTCAAGCCCCCCGATCACCAGAACTTCCCCTCGGCCTTGAGCCGTTGGTAATGATCCCGATCGCGATATTTGATCACCTTTGCCGGGTTGCCGCCCACGACGGCGAACGCCGGGACATCCCCGCTCACAACGGCCCCGGCACCGACGATCGCCCCTTCGCCGATCGTCACGTTCCCTACCACGATCACCGAATCGCCGAACCAGACGTTGTCGCCGATCACTATTTCCTTCTCGATGTTCGTGCCGTCGTATGGGATCGCCTCGCCACCGTCGTAGTTGTGGTTGGACGTGATGATCCGGCAATTCTCCCCGGAATGGAAGTTGTCGCCAAACGTCACGCGCCCGCGCCCCAAGACCGTCATGCCATTGAAATTGCAGTTGTTGCCAAAACGGCAACGCGAAAGGAAGCGCGACGGGCGATTGACCTTCAGGCCTGCGCCGCACGACTCGGCGCATCGCATCGCCATGCGCGTCTGATACCAGCGTACGACGGGAAGTTTCCTTCTCGCCCACCACTCCGCGATTTTCCTCAAAGCGTCAAAAACCGTCATCGTTGATCCCTCTTGCCCTTTTCTCCGCGCGTATAACCATAATTTTACGGCATCAAGTCCGCCTCGACGGCGTAGATGGTCGTGCGCTGGCCCGCGTCGCCGAAGACGGCGAAGTACGCCGCCGTCTCGGCGGCCGCCATCTTGGTCGTGTCGAAGCGGACGTATTGCAGCGAGGCGTCCGAGCCGTACGTCACCGACGCCTCGCCGTTGACACACCACGCGTTCACCTCATCGAGGCCCTTCGGCACGGCCATCGTGTACACCCTGCCGCGCTTGAGCGTCGTCTTGCAGTAGAGCGCCCCCCACTTGTCGCTGTGCCGCCGCTCGTCCTCGAGCCACTCCCGCGAGAGGCTCACCGGATATGCGGCGACCGAGGTCGTCATGGCGAACGGGATCGCGGCCTCCTGGCCCGACCCGGCGTCCAGTTTTTCCCAGTGCGCGTAGAGCGTCACGTCGTAGCCCACCATCGCAACCGCCGCCGTCACGCGCGCTCCGCCCTCGCGCGCCGTGAACCAGCCCAGGAACGCATGCCCGGCGCGGTCATCGGGCGTCGGCAGCCCGCCCACAGGACTTCCGGCACGAACGGACTTGGACGCCACGGGGCACGACCCGCCGTTCGGGTCGAACAGGAGCCTCTTCGCGAGGTAGTCCCAGCCGACGGTGTACACCGTCGCCTCCGCGCCGCGCGCGCCGGAAAGCGCGACAAGCACCTCGTCGCCCGCCTGCGCGTCGAAGATCCAGAACGCGAGCCCCCCAAAGTCCTCGCGCGCCGCAGCGTTACCTTCGCAAACGACCTCGCATCCATCCGCCTGCAAGGCTGGAACCGCCACCGTCAACCGCCCGTCAAAAGGAGCCGTCGCCCGGAGGTAGCGGACACTGCCATCGAGGAGGCGACTCCCGCCCTCGTCCCACTCGCGCACGAGGCGTACCGTCCGGACGCGCGCGCCGGACGCGAATTCCAGGCCCGTCGCCCTGCCGGGGCAAGAGCCGGGCAGATCGCCCGGATCGGGATCCTCGTATTGCGCGGCGGCCGGAACCAAATTCCCCTCGACAACGTAAACGGTCGTCCTCGCCCCGGCTTCGCCGTAGAGCGCAAGCACGATCTCGGCCGTCTCCACAAAGAGGTCACGCGCGTCGACGACACAGTAGCGCAGCGCCCCGTAGGCCGCGTACTCGATGATGGCTCCGGCGTCGGCGCAGGCCACCTCGAAGCCTTGGCCGACGGGAAGCGCGATCGTATACACCTTCCCGCGCGCGACCGAGGACTTGCAGTACAGGACGCCCGACGACGCGTCGTACCGCCCCTCGTCCGCGAGCCACTCCTTCGCCAGATTCACCGGATACGCCGCGACGGACGGGCCGAACGGGAAGGCGATCGCCTTCTCAAGGCACGACCCGGCGGCCACGGCCTCCCAGTGCGCGTAGAGCGTCACGTCGTAGCCCACCATCGTCGTCGCCGCCGTCACGCGCGCCCCGCCCTCGCGCGCCGTGAACCAGCCCTGGAACGCATACCCGGCGCGATCGTCGGGCACCGGCAGCTCGCCGATGGGGCTTCCGGCGCGAACGTCCTTCGACGCCACGGGGCACGTTCCCCCGTTCGGGTCGAACAGAAGCCGCCTCGCGAGATAGTCACCGCCGTAGGCGTACAAGGCCGCGTCCGCCCCGCGCGCGCCGGAGAGCCGAACGAGGACCTCGTCGCCCACCTGTGCATCGAAGATGCAGACCGAGAACCCGGCACACGTCTCGCGAGACGCCTGCACCAGCCCGTTGAGGAGTACCTCTAGCCCGCCAACCTGCGCCGTGGGAACCGCCACCGTCAGCCGCCCGGACGTCGGAGCCGTCGCCGTCAGATAGTGGACGCCGCCCGCGAGGTAGCGCTCCCCGATCTCGTCCCACTCACGGAAGAGCCTCACGGTCCTCGCCTGTACGGCGGCGCCGAACGTAAACGCGGTCGCCTTCCCGGGGCACGAGCCCGCAGGCGGGGCCTCGTAGTCGGCATCGGCGGGTACGAGGTCGCCCTCGACCACATATACGGTCGTCTTCGCCCCGGCTTCGCCGTAGAGCGCAAGCGCGATCTCGGCCGCCCCGGAGACGAGTCCGCGCGCGTCGACGCGGCAGTAGCGCAGCGACCCGTAGGCTGCGTACTCGATGATGGTTCCGGCGTCGGCGCAGGCCACCTCGAAGCCCTGTCCAACGGGAAGCGCGAGCGTGTACACCTTCCCGCGCACGACCGAGGACTTGCAGTACAGGACGCCCGACGAGGCGTCGTACCGCTCCTCGTCCGCGAGCCACGCCTCCGCCAGATTCACCGGATACGCCGCGACGGACGGGCCGAACGGGAAGGCGATCGCCTTCTCAAGGCACGACCCGGCGGCCACGGCCTCCCAGTGCGCGTAGAGCGTCACGTCGTAGCCCACCATCGCAGCCGCCGCCGTCACGCGCGCCCCGCCCTCGCGCGCCGTGAACCAGCCCTGGAACACATGGAGCGGAAATGCGGGCGTCGGCAATTCGCCTATGGGGACGCCCGCGCGAACCTCCTTCGACGCCACGGGGCACGTTCCCCCGTTCGGGTCGAACAGAAGCCGCTTCGCGAGATAGTCACCTTCTACCACATAGACGGTGGTGCGCGTATCCACCCCGCCGCGGATTCCGAGAAGGATGTCCGCCGTGCCGACCGAGAGGTCCCGTGCATCAACGAGGCAATAGCGAAGGCCGCCAATCGTCACGTAGTTGACAATCCCGGCGGAAGCTCCGCATGAGACCTCAAACTCCTGCCCAGCGGGAAGCGCGATGGTGTACACCTTCCCGCGCGCGACCGAGGACTTGCAGTAGAGAACGCCCGAGGCGTCGTCGTACCGCCCCTCGTCCGCGAGCCATGCTTTCGTCAGCGTCACCGGGTACGTCGCCACGGACGGGACGAACACGAACGGAATCGCCGCATCTGCACACGAACCGGCCACTATCGAAGACCCCACGCGAAATTTGGCAAAAACCACCTCGTCCGCGCCTGTCGTAACATGGCTGAGGCTCGTCGAGGAGCCGAGCAGCCGCCCGCTCTCCCGGTCGTACCATCCCTCGAACTCGTATCCGGCGGACGGCGTCGCGGAAAGAGAGACGCGCGTTCCGCTCGCGTACATGCCGCTGCCGGACGTCGTTCCGCCGCCAATCGGCATGGGCAGAACTGCGAGTTCCCGCTGGCCCGACCAGTCGGACGGCCTCTGAGAAACGCCCTGGTCAGGCGTCGCGTATATTCTGAACCGCGAGTAGCCGACGTCGTCGCGGCCCTTCAGCCCGACATAGAACGTCTTGCATCCCCTAGTCGGGCGGCCACCCATTTCGAGCAGTATCCACTTGCGGCCGGACACGACCCTCTTTTGCGGCCAGATGTCCATTGAAAGCGAGTAGTTCCTGCCCCTGACATCGTCCTCGAACACCGGCCCGTACGCACCCTGGTCGTATTCGTCGTCTTCGTAGGGGTCGTAGCCTATGGCCGTCTTCAGCGCAGTGTAGTGCTTCGCGAACATCCATTCGTCGGAAACGACCTGCGGAGTCCCGTAGCCGGAATACGTCCCCGCGACAAGCGCGACATCGCCGGCGGAAATGTCCCCCTCCACGGGAATCGCCATGTTCACGCCCGCTCCAATCCAGAACGGCACGTCGGCCGCATTCCGGTCTTCCCATGCCGCGAGGTTCAGGCCTTCTTCGTCGTCCGCCTCCTCGTAGAACTTCCATGTCGTGACGCCAGGGAACGGAAGCTCCGTCATGTCGGCATCCCTCAAGATTTCTTCCACAATCTGTTCCACTTGCTCGGATGAACTGATCGTAACACCGACTTCAGTGTAGTTTCGTACACCGATAAAGGTCGTGCCGTCAGGCTTTTCCCAGATGCACAGGAATATGGTCCAGGAAAGATTTTCACCCTTGATCTGTTTGGCCATTTGATACCCTGGGTGCGCCATCAACTCGTTCTGCGACGTGAAATACCCGTCATAGCACATCGCGTTCGCAAGAACCCCGCCGGGGGTTGATTTATCCAAAATCTTCTCAAGTCTCCCACACCTAGAACACGGCACATCCCCGAGGAGAACGACCAGAGGCAAATTATTTGATGCCGCGCAACTGCGAATCTCGTCGAAATCCACTGTCTCGGCAAAGGACGCTTCCGAACCATACCACTTGCCTGCAGAAAGGAGCCTTTCTTGCCAATGCGCATAGATGCGCATGTCGGATTCCACGATGGCATATTCGTCCACGGGCTTGCCCCCATCGCGTTCCGTATACCATCCATCAAACACATGCCCACTCCACTTCGGCGTGGGTAGCGCCCCCATCGTCGCGCCGGAAAATACTTGCCGCGTGCAAGCCGCCGTCTTCAATGTGCCGCCGTTCGCGTCAAGGATTACGAGTTTTTTCACATAGGCTGCAGCATGAATCCTGTAGAGCGGATAATCTAGCCCAACACCATCTGCGACAGAGACGCGCACATAGTAGATTGCATTCGTATCCGCCGTAAACACAAACGGCTGGGCCAAGTCTGGTGTGCGAGAGACTTCAATAGGCGCTCCGTTTACTATCTTGTACACCTTGGCTTCGAGCCCTAGGTTGGTCGTATCGGAAGTGGCGAATGTCGCCTTCAGCGCATACGTCATCCCATTGCTGCACACCACGGCGAAGTAGTCATACCAATCCCTGGCATTCAGCCCATGCGTACCACTCGCCGAGCCGATGTCCTCTACCGGGCACGACGCCGAACCGATCGGTGCATCAATGACCTCCGCACCGCCATACGTGTCATCTCCGGCATCATAGCGGTCTGGCAGGCCAATGCCATCGACCCGACGCGCTCGAACCGTCACCATGCCCTCTGTCGGACGCGTGTCCCAATACTCAAACTCAAACTCCGGCCGGCACACGCCCACGTAGTAGTAGCCGCTGTAAGTTGTAGAGATAACGACCCTGCAATCATGAGAGCCCTTGCCAAGCGTGCGGTTCTCCCCGATAACATTGCCATCGGCATCATACACCATCATCATTATCGCATTTGTCGCACCCGATGTCTCGAAAGACCACTTCTCGCCAGCCGGCAAATATATGCGGCAGAGCGCTTCGTCTATCACTTTATCATAGTATGTCGTATTGTTAATCATGCGGCCAGGAGTGACGACAGCGGCATATTCGCCGGCAGAGGAGAGCTCCGTTGCAGGATGCTCATCTATCGGGCGAGGCGGAAACGATTTGTAGCGCAACTCGAACTCCTTCGCGTCCGCTCTCGCGGAAACACAAATCGCGCAGTCACGAGTCGTCGCAGGAATGATATAAAAACCCATATTACCGACATCACCCGAATACGAATAGATTGGGACCATGTCATCGCCACCACCCACAATGTCCAGCCCAAGCGGCACGGAAGAAGTGCCCCCCGTCGTCCGAAACATATACGCGTGGCCAGCCTGAAGGTTGGCAATGAAATAAAACTTGCCGTCAATCAAGGCACGCGTTTCAACTCTCTCGTCAGTGGACGGCGTTATCCGAATGGGAGCATCTTCCTCGCCGGGTACCGCAAAGGAGCGAATGCCGGACGCCGTAGAAAGCGTACACGTATCTCCAATCTCGCCAATAATGTAGATGTAATAAGTTGCAGACATCGGATCTTCCGCGTCCCAGTCGTCAGAATGAAGGTATGCGACCTGCAAGGAGCCATTTTGACGGGACTCGTGGGTGAAGCTTGCAAACGCTGCGTTTTCATCGCTCCAATCGGCATCGACATCCAGGCCCATCGACGAAGTCTGCCCTCCTGACAGCCAGATGGTGCACGCAGACCCTTTCGTCAGCGTTACCTTGTAGTAACAACAACCGCTGCCAGAATATTCCCCATGCTCCGGATCATATTCGTTCACAAGTGTCACTTCCGCCGATCCGCCGACGCCAATCGGGATCGCCCTGTTCATGCAACTACCGCTCGTCTCCGCCCGTGCGCCGAGCATCGCGCCCACTGCTAGCATCATAGCCAACATTTTTTTCATCGTTCTGTTCCCTTTCAAAATCAAAAGCCATCATGGTGCCGTGGCGTAGCAGTCGTCACACTCCATCGTCCCGCTCCATTCGACGGAAATCTGCCCGGACGTGTCGGCATTGACGCTAATCGAGATCTCCCCGCCATCGGGGCTGCTGAAAAGCGCATACGCCGAATTGCTTGACGTTGAGCGGTCGAGGATCGAGAGCGCGCCGTCCGAATCACCATCAAGAGATATGGAAAGGCCCGCCCGTCCGCTGACACGGAGCTCGTAGACAAGGCCAGGTATGGCGGCCAATGTGAAGTCGTATCCCCCGTTCCTCAGGCTTCGGGACACCTCATGGAAGAAATAGCCGTCGTCGTTCGTGATCCTCGCCGGAAGAACCTCCGGCTTGCCGGAGGAGCCGAGAGGCATGTAGTCCGCCGCCACGGCGTAAACGGTGACCTTCTCCCCGACATCGCCTGCGTAGATCTCGAGGCTCGCCGTTGCGGACTCCGCCGACATGCCGCGCGTGTCAACGAGGTAGTAGCCGAGCGCGTCGTCCTCGCCGTAGGCTACGTTAGCGCCATCCGCCTCGCACTCCACCTCGAAGTACGGACCGCCAAGCGGCATCGCGATCGTGTAAAGGCCTCCGCGCGGGAGCGTCGTGGAACAGAAGAGGACACCGTTGTCCGCGTATGTGGACTCCTCATCGTCCCAGAATCTCGTCAGCGCAACGTTGTACGCCTTGATCCCCGCAGGCACCGAGAACGGGATGGGCGCCTTGGCGCAGGAACCAGGCACCAGCTTGTTCCATCGCGCATAGACAGTTGCCTCGGATACGGAACCGAGGTCCGTAGCCTCCGTCACCCGAACCCCGCCTTCGCGTTCCGTGTACCACCCGTCGAAGAGGAAGCCCTCGCGCACGGCATCCGGGAGGCATCCCACAGGTTTGCCACGCCCTACGGCGACCCAGTCAACTGGCGCCTGGCCTCCGTTGCCATCCAGCTTCAGCCTCGTCATCGACTCGTCACGGCGTGCGCTCCACTCGACCGTGACAGGACCGGTCGTGTCCGCACCCACAAGCAATGTCAATGGCTCGCCAGAGGGGCAGGAGAAGACAATGAATGCCGAGTTCAGCCCCTCTTCACCAGAACAGTCGAGCATGTGAATGGTTTCGCCGTTTTCTTCGTCATCTTCAGCAAAGATTCCGATACCGTCCGGTCCCGAGACGCGAAACGTGTAAACCATGTCCGGCACGGGCGAGAGGGAAAAGGAATACCAGCCGTTCCGGAGGTTCCGGGAGACCTTGTACGAGAAGTCTGCACCGCCATTGTCGGCAGGCAGAATCTCGGGCTTGCCCCAGCTCCCCAGCGGCATGTAATCCCC
>JAEEGL011382939.1_pt1 | contig 17342 bp, 19 predicted proteins | sample 9134231 | NCBI WGS metagenome assembly JAEEGL01 (sample SAMN16246548, study PRJNA631951) | gut metagenome | biome: gut microbiome; feature: rumen; material: fiber-attached | host: Bos | place: Iran: Karaj | collected 2018-10
CTTGCTTTTTTTCTGATTATGTGTTAGAATAATCATGTTGTATTTTTACAGGTTAGTTAAGGAGGTGCAACCTAATGGCAAAATGTGATATCTGCGGAAAGGGCGTAACCTTTGGTATCAAGGTTTCTCACTCACACAGACGTTCAAACAGAACATGGAAGCCTAACGTAAAGCGTGTTAAGGCTATCGTCAAGGGTACTCCTTGTCATATCTACGCTTGCTCAAGATGCCTGCGTTCAGGTAAGGTTGAAAGAGCTTGATCGATCAACATGGATAATGAAGAGCGTTCCTAACAAGGGGCGCTCTTTTTTCGTTTTCCTGTTACACCTTGCTAATTCCGCGGCTTTATGCTATAATGAATGCAAAGCACATTCATTATAAAAAAATATAAAAGGCGGTATTTCTATGTCTCAAGAACAATTGGGCACACTGTTCAGGCTCATGCTGCAGTATGTAATTCCTACGCTGAAAATATTCGGCTTCACGCTTCTGTGGTCGATACCCCTGGGAATGATAGTCGCTCTGCTGAAAATGTGCAGATTCAGGCCCGTTTCGTGGCTCACAAATATATACATACTCATAATGCGCGGCACTCCCCTGCTTCTTCAGCTCATCGTAGCCCAGTACTCCGTACCCTATCTGCTGAAATGGAAGAGCTGCCCCGCGTTCATACACAGCCTCCTCGACGGAGTGGACATACGCAGCTCAGGCTATACCTTCACTATGCTGCTCATCGCCTTTGTGCTCAACTATGCCGCTTACTTCGCGGAGATATTCCGCGGCGGCATCGAAGCCATACCAAAAGGACAGTACGAAGCCGCATGTGCTCTCGGTTTCAGCCGCATGCAGACGTTTTTCCGCATTATCCTACCGCAGGTGGTGAAAAGGGTAGTTCCCGCAAGCTCAAACGAGATAATCACTCTTGTGAAGGACACCTCCCTCGCTTCGGCTATACCCTACATGGAGATAATGTACATCGCAAAGAAACAGGTCCCCACCTATGCTTCGCTTACCCCTCTTTTCATGGCGGGAGCCTTCTACTTCATATTCGCTACCGTACTTACGCTTGTTTTCGGTTATATCGAGAAAAAGCTGAACTACTACAAATAAGGGAGGCGCTTTCATGTCAATGCTCGATGTAAGAAATCTTTCAAAAAGCTTCGGAGACCTTAAGGTGCTCAGGGATATCACCTTCAACGTGGAAAAGGGCGAGGTCGTAGCTGTGATAGGTCCCTCAGGAAGCGGCAAATCTACTCTCCTGCGCTGCATAAACCAGCTTGAACGCGCCGACGGCGGCGTTATAAACGTATGCGGAACGGATATGCTGCTGAAAAACGACAAGGGCAGAACCGTATATGCCGACCCCAGAACTCTCCGCAGCATAAGGCTGAAAACAGGTCTCGTTTTCCAGAATTTCAACCTTTTCCCGCATATGACGGTGCTCCGCAACATCACCGAGGCTCCCGTCCGCGTACTTAAGGAGGACAGGAACAAGGCCCGTGAGAAAGCCATGCAGCTCCTTGTGAAAATGGGGCTGGAAAGCAAGGAAAAGTCCTATCCCTGCGAGCTTTCCGGCGGTCAGCAGCAGCGTGTGTCCATTGCAAGGGCTCTTGCGCTCAACCCCGAAGTCCTCTTTTTCGACGAACCCACCTCAGCACTCGACCCCGAGCTCACAGGCGAGATACTCAAGGTAATAAAGGGGCTCGCAAAAGACGGCATGACTATGGTCATAGTTACCCACGAAATGGCTTTCGCCCGCGACGTTGCAGACAAGGTCATATTCATGGAAAACGGCAGTATCGTGGAAATGGGAGCTCCTCAGCAGCTCTTCGGCGATTCCGCCTCAGACCGCGTAAAGCAGTTCCTTGCAAGATTCAACAGCTGAGATTCAACATTCTTTTTTGCAAAAATAATATAATTCCCGACGTGTGATTGTTTAAAATGCTGAACAGGGGCAATGGTTTAAGTAGTTCATTTCGTCATTCATACAAAATTACAAAACAGGGCTGTTATTTTTAGTGAATTTGTGATATAATATATTTATGATGTATTAGAGGATAGACCCCGAGGACATACCGAGTGCCCGAAGGGTCAGCAGGCTCGTGCGGCTTGCTTTGTTTGTTTACAGGGGGTAAACATTTTTAATGGACAGAAAACCGATACGTAATGATTTTTTCAGGTACATATTGGCTAATGTCACCGGCTCTGTAGGCGTATCTATCTATATACTGATAGATACGTTTTTTATTTCCAAGGGAATGGGATCGGATGGTCTTGCAGCGCTGAATCTTGCTCTGCCTGTGTTCAACTTTCTGAACGGCTTCGGGCTTATGCTCGGAACGGGCGGCGGCAGCAGGTTCTCTATGATGTATTGCAGGACCGAGAGAGAAGAGACTGACCGTATTTTCTCCAATGCTTTCATGGCAACTCTGTTTATAGCTGCCCTGTTTGAGATCACCGGCATATTTTTCTCAGAACAGCTCACTCATCTTCTCGGCGCCGACGCTGCGGTATTTGAAATGTCCCACAGCTATCTGCGCAGGATACTGCTGTTTTCACCCGCTTTCCTGTTCAATAACCTGTTTGCCTGCTTTATGCGCAACGACTGCGCTCCTAAGCTGGCCATGCTTGGAATGCTGAGCGGCTGTCTTGTCAATGTGGTACTTGACTATATATTCATATTCAGACTGGATATGGGTATGGACGGTGCAGCACTTGCCACGTGCATAGCCCCGTTCGTGAGCATGGGGATAATGAGCATACACATTATAACGGGCTGGAACGCTTTCAGCCTGAGACTGTCACTTCCGTCGCCGAAAATGATACGGGATATAGTTTCTCTCGGTCTCCACTCCTTCTTCACGGAGGTCTCGGGCGGCATAGTGATAATGATATTCAACTTCGTCATCTATCGCCTGCTTGGCAATACCGGTATTGCCGCATACGGCGTAATAGCAAATACAGGAATTGTGTTCACAGCCATATACGTTGGCATATCAAGCGGTGTACAGCCACTGATGTGCAGATACCACGGCAGGGAAAACGACATGGCCATCAGATATCTGCTTAAGCTTTCCGTGATAACGGCCCTGCTGTTCTCGGCAGCTGCCTATGCGCTGTTATTTGTAAAGGCCTCGCCTATCGTGGCGGTCTTCAACAGCAGCGGAAGCCCGCAGCTCCGTAAAATAGCCGAACACGGACTGAGGCTGTACTTCCTGTTCATGCCTTTCATGGGGATCAATACTATTCTTGCAGTGTACTTTTCCTCCAGCGAAAAACCGCGCACTGCTCAGATGATATCGCTTATGCGCGGAACGTTCCTTGTCATTCCCCTTGCGTTCCTTGCATACTTCCTCGGCAGCATTGACCTTGTATGGCTCACCATACCCGTTGCCGAACTCATAACAGCTGCCGCAGGCGGCGCAATATTTGCTTTCGATATGAAAAGGATACTTTCGGAAGACCTTAAACTTGCATACAGATAAACAAAAGCCATGAGCATACGCCCATGGCTTTTTCTTGTATCAGAGTATCTGTTCGGGCTGACCCATGGGGGGCATGATGAACGCAGTAGCTTCCTCCAGGTGGAAAGTCTTCATCCTGAAGCCTGTCTTCTCGTTATATATCTCCTTGAGGAGAGGGCTGCTGGCGAACATGGCCTCCTGATACTTCGGATCGTCATCGAATACTATCTTACCTGTGTAGCGGAGCCATACTCCGTCGGGCTTGCAGGCAACTATCTCGCAGAGAGGGTTTGCGAGCATCTGTCTGTATACTGCCTTGAAGTCGCCTACTGCGAAGATGACCTTTCCGTCAATCTCCACATGTGCTCCGAAAGGTCTCAGCTTCGGCTGTGCTCCGTCGTTTGTGGCAACGAAGAACATACCTGCCTCGGTAAGAAAATCGTTAAGTCTGCTCATTATTGATATACCTCCTTATATTAACGCCCTTGGGCGCTTTTTTTCAGTCATCGAAAAGCGGCGTGGAGAAGTATCTTTCAGCCGTATCGGGAAGTATGGTGACCACTGTCTTTCCCTCGCCCAGCTTCTCCGCAAGCTTAAGAGCTGCCGCTACGTTAGTACCGCTTGATATACCGCACATAATACCCTCCTTTGAGGCAAGGTCCTTGGCGGTCTGTATAGCCTCCTCGTCGGTGACTATATAGATGTCGTCGTAGATGTTCTGATTCAGTATATCGGGGATTATTCCGTCGCCTATGCCCATCTGCAGGTGAGTTCCTATGTTTCCGCCTGCAAGTATGGCGGCGTTTTCGGGCTCTACAGCCCATATCACCATGTCGGGATACTGAGCCTTGAGAGCTTCGCCTATGCCTGTAATGGTACCGCCTGTGCCTATTCCCGAGCAGAAGCCGTCTATCCTTACAGCGGTCTGCTCCAGTATCTCAAGTGCCGTGTGGTATTTGTGGGCGCCTGTATTGTTCACGTTTGCGAACTGCTGGGGAACGAAAACGTTCTCGTCCTCAGCCGCCATTCTCAGGGCAGTATCAAGGCACTCCTGAATGCACTTGCCTATATCCCCGTCATCGTGTATGAGCATTACCTCGGCGCCGTAGTGGTTGACCAGCTTGCGGCGTTCCTCGCTGACGGAATCGGGCATGATGATAATGGTCTTATAGCCCTTTACGGCTCCCACGAGGGCGAGCCCTATGCCCTGATTGCCGCTTGTGGGTTCCACGATAACGGTGCCCTCATGTATCCTGCCCTCTTTTTCGGCGTGGCGTATCATGTTGTAGGCTGTGCGTGTCTTTATGGAACCGCCTACGTTGAGTCCCTCGAACTTTACGAGTACGTCCGCGCTTCCTTTTTTGTTCATTCGGTTCAGCTTTATCATCGGAGTATGTCCGATAGCCTCCAGAACGTTGTTATATATCATTGGTCAATAACTCCTTTATGAGCTAAAAATTAAGAACAGTTATTATACGGTCCTTCCGCTTTGTCAGTCATCGTTTACTTAATAATGAACGACCTTGTTTTCGTCCCATTTCTCCGACTTTTCAATATCCCATAGTTCTTCATAGTTTCTAAAATTGTCCGGAAGCAGAAAAACAGAAGTCTTTTCGTACTTTGCATTGTCCAGAAGCACACGCCACCTGACTATCTTATACGTTAGAGCCGTATACATACGTGTGCCGCCGTCCTTATATGCTCCTGTTGGCACAGGTACGAACAGTACAAGAAGAATACAGGCTGATATCACTGAAATGATGGATTTAGTCTTCTTTCTCACTGTATCTCCTCCTTAAACAAAGCGGCCACATTTTTTAGAATTGCGTTAATGCGCAGGCGAACACTGTTCGCCAATACACTGTAAACTTATCACTCTTCGGCAGAAGCAAACTGGCTCTCGTGACGGGTGAAAAAGTCCGTTCTCGGAGGCAGGAATTTCAGCTTGTGGTTCTCCCCTGTGAAGTAGTTAAGGGGTTCGAGGATAGTATCCCACGACCATATCCTGTCATCGACATCAAGGTACTCGCGGAGCTTCTCGGTGCCGAAGGGAGCCATGGGGTGGAGCAGTATGCCTGTTATCCTTATCATGTAGAACAGGTTGGCAAGTGACTGCTTCAGCTCTTCCTTATCGGGATACTCGCCTGTGAGCGCCTTTGCCATGTACTTGCTGCCGTTTCTTATATAGCTGTCAAGTACGTATGTACACTGGTGGAAAGCGAACTTCGACATATGTCTCTCGTATTCCAGAACCGCCTTTTTCGCGTCCTCGAGGAACTTCTCCCCGGGAGCATTGTCAGGCATTATGCCGTCAAGCTCTTTCTGACAGGTGTAGAAAGCTGTTCTTATCATACGGTTGTATACGTTTGAAAGGAGCAGACCGTCCTTTACCACAGGATCGGCGTCCTCCGGCTTTGCGTCAGGATTGTAGGGCTTGGGCATGAAGCTTACGGAGCGCTGTCCCAGACCGAGGCCCAGCCAGTGCATGCGGAGCTGTTCGGGTGTGTAGTGGTTCAGCAGATCGTCAGCCATGGGAGGCTTTACCGCTCCCGAGCTTGAAGCCTTCTTGTCGAGGAAAAGAATATGGTGATTGGCTACGATAACGGGGAGCTGTAACTCTCCGTCGGCAGGTGAAGCGGTCTTTGTATCGCTCTCCTGCTGAGCCATCCACATTGCAGGCTCGGCAATACCGTAGAAGTAGATATTGTCCTGACCTATGAACTGGTATACCGTTGCGTCCCTGCTGCACCAGTAGTCTCTCCACTCCTCCTTGTCGTGACCGATGGATTCGAGATATGTCTCGGTAAAGGAGATAGGAGCCCACAGCGACTCAGGCCATACCCATACGGTAAGTCCCTCAACTCCGTCCATGACAGGGGCAGGTACTCCCCACTCGATATTTCCCGTAAGACGGAAAGGAACAAGTGTCTTTCCCGTTCTGTAGCGTATGCCGTTCTGTGTGAGTATGCGGCAAGCCTCGTCGCAGTCGGAAAGCTTTGTGAACTCTATGGTGAACGAGGGCTTCTTCGGCTCCTCGATGTAGCTGTGCTCGGGCATGGAGGCTTTCAGCTCCATGTATTTCTCCTCGAACTCCCTCTTTATGTAGATAACGGGGTTCTTGAGGAACTCGTCAATGGTCTTCCATACGACGGGGCGGATATCCTTGCGCTTTTTCAGCTCCTCTACCCAGTCCTTCATGAGCTGCTCGTAGTCGCGGAGCCTGAAATACCAGTTGGTAACGGGCTTCATGGTAGGAGTTTCGCCCGTGAGGGTGCTTATGGGGTTTATGAGGTTCTCGGGCATGTACTGGTGTCCCATGTCGCACTCGTCTGCGTAGCCCTTTTCGGAGGTACAGCCGTCAACGGGACATTTTCCCACTACCTGTCTGCCGTTTATGAATACTCCCGCTTTCTCGTCGAAGAACTGCATGGTAGTCCTCTGCTCCAGCTGTCCCTTTTTGTGGAGGGAGCTGATGAAACGGTCTGTTACCGAGGCATGTATCTCCTTTGAGCGTCCCAGTCCCGAAGCTCCGAAGAGATTGGGAGATATGCCGTAAGCGGCAAGGGTCTCCTTCTGCTTATTGTGGTTCTTCTGAACGAAATCCTCAAGGGAGCCTGCGAACTCGCCGTTCTTGACCTTTACTCTCCAGCCCTCGGCAATGGGAGAGCCGTAGCAGTCCGTACCGCTGACGAAGATGACGTTTTCCTTTCCTATGCGGTCTCTCAGAAAACGTGCATAGGTATCCGCAAATACCAGCATGCCGCCTACGTGGCCGAAGTGGAGCTCCTTGTTGCCATAGGGCATACCGCCTGTGACCACAGCCCTTTTCGGGAACACAGGACGGGGTATCTCAAAATTCTTCTTTTCTTTATTGTCTGACATTTATATTTCCTCTTTTCATATTGACATGAAAAAATGTATCTGATATAATAATATTGAAAGCAGAAATGCTATCAGAGATGAGAGCGACTACGGCTATTATGGCTGTTGTTGCTCTCATTTTTTGTAGGGGACGGCGTCCTCGACGTCCCATAAAAAACATAATTGTTTAAAGCGGAACGGCGAGGGCGGCGTTCCCTACAGTGTGTCATTCATAATTCTTACGTTAGGCACGGACTGCCAAAGGCAGCCCCTACAGCACGTTCATGTAAATTGCATTGTAAGGCACGGGCGAACACTGTTCGCCCCTACAAGCTAATGGCTAAAGGCTAACGGCTAATAGCTCATCAGGCGAATGCCTGAAGGCGCTTGCGTGTTATCTCCTCGCCGAGAACGTGGCTCACCTCCCATATGTCGGGAGCGTTTGCGTGGCCTGTGAGGGCTGTTCTCAGCATATTCGTGATGTGTACTATACTTCCCCTGTACTGGTCGGGGTTCTTCTTGTAGTCCTTCGGCTTTACCGCAAAGCCCATTTCCTCTGTGATAGCCTTTACCTTGCCGAACCATGCCGCGGAATCGTCGCTGTGGTCGTATGTTGCAAGATACCTGCCGAAGAAGTCCTTTACAGTGGCCTCGTCGCACTCAGCGGGCATGGGGTCTGTCACTCTGAAAGTCTCGTCGTAGTAGAAGCTCATGAAATCGCATGCCTGCTTCCATGTCTCTATGTCTCTTCTCGGCTTTTCCCCGCCTCTGCCCACGTTGAGAGCCGCAAGGGTCCTTTCGGGGTACTTTTTTATAAGGTCTGCGAAGTCCTTATTGTACTCGCTGCACCATTCAAGCCAGCCGTCACGCACCTGCTCTGCGGTCATGCGGCAGATGACGTTCTTGGAGATATCCCTCATCTTGTCAAGATCAACGAGAGCTCCCGACACCGACATTTTCTCCAGTGTATAGGGAAACTCGTGATAGTCAGCCTCAGGGTTGGCGATACGCCACTCCTCGTAGTTCGAGTTGAGCAGTGTGAGAAGGAACTCCCATACTGCGTCCCTGCTGATACCCTCCTGCTGATAGTAGGCAAGTGCAAGCTCGGGATCCTTTCTCTTGGAGAGCTTTCTCTTGCTCTCTCCGTCCATTTTCATAAGAGTTGCCGTGTGGCAGTATACGGGCTGTTTCCAGCCGAACGTACTGAACAGCTCAACGTGCATGGGAAGGGAGGATATCCACTCCTCGCCGCGTATTACGTGTGTTGAGCGCATGAAGTGGTCGTCGATGACGTGTGCGAAGTGGTATGTGGGGATACCGTCGCTCTTCAGGAGTACAAAGTCCATATTGTTGCGGGGCATTTCCAGTTTTCCGCGGATAGCGTCCTCAACGGCAATGGTCTCGCCTGTCTCCTGACCCCTGAAACGGAGCACCCATTCCTTTCCCGCACTGATATTCGCCTTTACTTCGTCGAGACCAAGGTCGCGGCACTTTGCATACTTGCCGTAAACTCCGGGATTTTCCTTATTTGCGGTCTGCTGTTCGCGGACAGCCTCTATCTCCTCCGCAGTCATGAAGCATGGGTAGGCAAGTCCTCTTTCCGTGAGGAGCTTTGCGAAAACGTGATATATCTCCTTGCGCTGTCTCTGACGGTAGGGACCGTATTTTCCGTTGTCCCCCTCAGCTGTTGCGCCCTCGTCGAAGTGTACGCCGAAGTAGTCCATAGCGTTGATGACGGTCTCCACAGCTCCCTCTACCTCACGCTTGTTGTCGGTGTCCTCTATTCTGAGGTAGAAAACGCCCTGTGACTGATGAGCGATACGCTCGCCGATGATAGCGTTGTAGAGGTTGCCCAGGTGAACGAATCCCGTGGGACTGGGACCTATTCGTGTAACGTTTGCTCCTGCCGGGAGATCCCTTTCGGGGAAACGTGCCTCTATGTCCTCAGGAGTGTCCTTTACATCGGGGAAAAGGTAGTCTGCAAGTGCTTTATAGTCCATATTATCAATCCTTTGCATATTATAGCCTGCCTGCTGACAGACAACATTTAATTTATTATATCACATTTTTATTATAAAGTCAATCTTAAGCCTGTAAGGCTGATATTGCCGCCATTCCGTCCACTCCTGTTCTGTGCCCGTTCACTCCCGATTTATTGCGGGAGGAGGGGGGCACGGGTATAATAATTGATGTAAGGCCGATACGGAAAAAACAACGGGAAAAGCTCCCGTGCTCCCGTATCGCAGAAACGAAAACCTGATTATGAAAGGAAAGAAAAAAATGAAAAACGTTATCAAGAAGATCACAGCAGCAGCAATGGCATTCACACTCCTCGGAGCAGGCTCGGCAGTTATCAGGAGCGCAGCTCCCAAGACAGACAATACTCTCGTAGCAAGCGCAGCCAGCAACGACGTCTACAAAGATGCCAGATACGGTTTTAAAGTTATACGTATATTAGGCGAAAATTTCGATAAACTCTGGAGCAAGACCTATAAAACTGTTGAAAAAGGCGGAAATAAGGTTGTAGATATTGCAGAAAGCCGCAATAAGGAACTTAAAAAATTAGATGATACGTTGTCAAAATATGGTCTTTAATTAAAACCTGTTCGGCTCTGAAATACAACATAAGCTGTCATTAACGCAGCAATATTATCGTCAGAAAAGCTCTCCTTTTACGGGGAGCTTTTTTATGTCTGTCCGTAGCGTCAACAGCGGAGCTGCCATTATGCATTTATTGCTCATTTAACGAAAAGCTATTGACAAAATGAAAATTTATATGTATAATTTAACACATAAGGTCATATTTATGACTTTAAATATTATATAAAGGATGTATTAGAAATGAAAAACGCATTTAAAAAGCTTGCAGCATTCGCTATGGCTTTCACACTCCTCGGAACGGGCACAGCTGTAACAAAGGCAATTTCACCCAAGTCGGACAACACTATCGTTGCTTATGCCGATACACTTATTCTCTCCCCTACTGGTGAGGTTAATAAATATGGCGCTGTCTTCAAAGTTGAACTCTATCCGGGAATCTATTCAAGAAAATACACCAACGTAAACTCGAATCGTATGCGTTATTATAGGCAAAGAAGCAAGGTTACGCTTAAAAATAATTTTAAATTAAGTAGAAAGCATTCATATGTTTGTGCAGAAGACAATTCTTATGTATGGGGACAGACAATGTATGGAGAATATATTCCTATATTATACAAATCAGTTAATAGAAGGATATATGGATAATAAAAGCTGATTTTCAGTGAATAGCAACTTGCAAAGGGGCGGAGCATATCCGCCCCTTTTATTTATCTATCTTTCTATCTATCTATCTTTCTATCTATCAACTCCACAGGCAATATGCTTTAATGATTTAAACAATTATAGATTGATAGACAGATAGATTGAAACTTTCAATCTTTGACCTTCCAATTCCATTCATTATCTATCTTTATTGATCGTATGCCGATTTCTTTTTTTGCGTTATACAGGGTCGCATACGACACCCCGATATTCTCCGCCTTTTCGGTCAGTGCTTTCACGGGTTTTGCTTCCCCGTTTCCCAGCTCCGACATGAGGAACTGCCTTGCAAGGTCTGTCTGCTTTGGCTGTGCGGGAGCTATCCCCATAAGGATATTGTCGGGGTCTGCCTCGCACTCCCCCTCGTAGGTGAAGCTGTTGTTCTCACCCAGCCTGAACGCCACAGGCCTGCCCTCTTTCGCAAGCGAGTTCTTTATCTGCATGACTATACGCCTGTCCTCGTCCCTCTTGTCCCTGGCCACAAGCAGTACGCTTCTTGCCGCTGCTGTCAGGTCTATGGAGCCGAGACCGCGGTAAGCCGCCTTGGTACCCATATTCTTGTTCATGTGACCTATGAGTATAACCGCAGCGCCGAACTGCTCCGCCATATTGGACAGATACGTCATCACGGGACGTATGGAGTTTGCCCTGTGCATGTCCACTTCGGGTCCGAGATAAGCCTGAAGCGGGTCAAGTATTATCAGCCTTGCATTGGTGAGCCTGAGGACCTCGTCAAGCCGCCCGTCGGTTATGCTGAGAGGGTAGGTGCTCTCGTCAACTCCGCTGATGAAGCCGCAGTCGGCGTCTGCCGCAAGGAGACGGGGCTTTATGGTGTCGGCAAGTCCGTCCTCCGCGGACTGGATAATAACGGAAACCGGATAGAGCTCCTGCCCCGTGTGAGGGTCGGTCCCGGAGCCTGTGATGCTCCTGCCCCTTGTGAGCGCCGCAGCGATATTGAGAGCAAGAGTGGTCTTGCCCTCTCCCGGGTCCCCCTGTATAATAGTCACCTTGCCGTAAGGGATATAGGGGTACCACAGCCATTCCGTACTGGTCTCCCTGATGTGCGCCATGTTGTATATGCCTGTTTTTTTCTCCATTGTGAAGCTCCTCCTTAAAAGTGTTTTCACAATAGGGCCGGAATGAGCCGTTTTTCAATGCAACACCGTTGAATATTGAAAAAGATACACCAAAAGTGGACTTTATAACCCCTGTTTTTCAGCCACAGACTGCATTGAAACAAAAAAACTCCCCTCGTCTGAGGGGAGCATGTATCATTGTTAAGGCCTCATTCAAGCCTGCTGCCCGTCAACTGAACAGAAAAAAGCTCCCCTGAACGGAGAGCCTCTTCTTATCAGAATATAGCGTCAATGCACTGCTGAATAGCCTCATGCAATATCGGCTGTATTTCTTCCCAAGCCATTAAAAGCGGCATAGGCAGAAAAGCCAGAAATGGAAACTGCATTTTGTTCACTTCCTTTCTTTTTATGTATTAATTATATAACAAATTCCATCATTTGTCAAGCCATGCGGGGAACCTCCCCCACTATGCAGAAAAACTCCCCTCGTCTGAGGGGAGTTTTTTGTTCTTAATAAAGCTTAGCGATAGTAAACACGTCCTGTACGCTGTCCGCAGCAACAGCAGTACTTGTAATTTCCACGTACATAGAAGTTGCTGATATAACGACCTGCAACGTATGTGCCATCATGATACTGACAAGCTGCGCTTGCTACGAGAGTATTGTCTGTCTTGGGAGCCGCGCTCTTGATAGCTGCCGAGCCTGCTCCGAGGAGGGTGAATGCCATTGCTGCTGCTGTGATCTTCTTGATTACGTTTTTCATTTTTTTACTTTCCTTTCGTTTTAAAAAATATTGGTTTATTATTTCAAGCTGCACGACTGCTGCCAAGCAGCTTATATACTTTAATAGGATAAAATTGTTTTAATGGTTATACTTCATACCCTGTAATTACCTTCTGAATTTTTTAAGCGCAATATTAACTGATCTCCATGTCTGTGGTCCGAAAATTCCGTCAACATCGATTCTTCCCCAACGTCCGTAATATCCGTCATTGAACAAATTCTGGAAATTTCTTACAGCATTTCTTGTTCTCCAGTCATAATTTCCATCAACCCATACCATTACACCATAAAAATGATTCATAACACACTGTATCCACTTGACCTTATCGCCTTTGCTGCCTATACCGAAACATTCTCCGCTTCCTGGCTTCGTATGATTCCAGTAATCGTTGTCATAACCTGCTGCACTTGCTGTTATTGTATTTTCAAACTTTGGAGCTATATTATTGATAGCAGTCGTTCCCGCACCGAGAAGTGTGAATGCCATTGCTGCTGCTGTGATCTTCTTGATTACGTTTTTCATTTTTTACTTTCCTTTCGTAATAAAATAATTTGGTTTTACGTTTCTGTGATACGGGATAACGGGAGCTTTTCCTGTTGTTTTTCCGTATCGACCTTACATTCATTATTATACCCATGCGCCCCTCCTTCCGCAATAAATCGGGAGTAAGCGGGTGCAAAACAGGAGCGGACGGACTGAGGGCAAAAAGCTGACGGCAATGGGGCAAAAAGAAAAGCTCCCCTCATGTGAGGAGAGCATTTTCCTTATATGTCAGTTCAGATATCAGCCCCAGGGATTTGAGGTATAACGGCCTGTCGGACGTCCCTGATAGTACTCAGCGTACATCGGACGGCCGGCCCATCTTGAAGCATATCCGTCATATGCATATGTGTAGCCTGAAGCTGCGCTTGCTGTGATAGAGTTGTCTGTCTTGGGAGCGATGTCCTTGATAGCTGCCGAACCTGCTCCGAGGAGGGTGAATGCCATTGCTGCTGCTGCGAGCTTCTTGAATACGTTTTTCATTTTTTTACTTTCCTTTCGTAATAAAAATATTATGGTTTATTATTTCAAACTGTCCGGCTGCTGCCGGGCAGCTTATAAACTTTGATTAATAGCCGATTCCGAGTACTATGCACATAGCCTTGCGTGTCTGAGGTCCGAAGATACCGTCAACATCAAGTCTGCCGCCTCTGTATCTGTTATAATACTCCTGAAATTCCCTTACTGCCTGCTTAGTGAGAGGACCGTAGCTTCCGTCTACATCAAGCTTGCAACCGAAACCGTAGTTGATAGCACACTGTATCCACTTTACCTTGTCGCCCTTGCTGCCGTTGTTGAAGCAGTCACTTCTGCTGGGCTTGGTGTGGTTCCAGTAATCGTAATAGTAGTCATAGGGTGATGCTGCTGAAGCTGTGATTGAGTTGTCGAACTTGGGTGCTGCATTGTTGATGATAGCTGTACCTGAGCCGAGGAGTGTGAAAGCCATTGCGATCGCTGAGATCTTTTTCATTGCGTTTTTCATTTTTTTACTTTCCTTTCGTAATAAAATTATATTGATTTTTTATTGGTCAAACTGAATATCGGACGTTTTTTTCACCGTCGTTTTTGTTCGTATCGACCTTACATTTACCATTTTATCCATCGCGCCCCTCTTTCGCAACAATACGGGAGTGAACAGGCAGCAAAAAGGAGTGAACGCGACTTTTCCCTTTCCCTGCGTTGTTTCGGGGTACTTCGCTACCTTATTATAAAGAAAGGGACGATGAAAAACATCGTCCCCCCCGCATACGTATCCGCTCCCGAAGGCTACTGCTTGTTTTCGAGAAAACGCACGAGCATGTTCCATGTGGTGCAGTCCACGATGCCGCTCTCCGAAAGACCGCAGCAGCTCTGGAACCTCATTACCGCTTCGACAGTCGCCTCGCCGAACTCTCCGCTGACGCTTACTCTCGGCATATTGTCATACCACTCCGCCGCCTTTCTCAGCATAGCCTGTATGATATAGACCAGTTCGCCGCTGTCCTCTGTACACAGGCTGTAGCTCCGCGACGGAAAAACATGGTACGCCGCGGGAGCTCCGTCGAGATAATCGCGGTAAATGGCGGCTATCCTGTCCCATGTGGCAGAATCGGTCTCGCCTGTGTCGGGGAGACCGTATGCCCGCTGAAAGGCTTTCACAGCCTCCTCTGTGTACCTGTCGTACACTCCGTCGGGGAGCACCTGCGGAACTCTCCTGTCGAACAGGGATATCCCGTAAAGGTAGGTCTGAAGCTCCCTGATATGTTCTTTTTTCTGCTGTTCCGTATATGGCATGGTAACAACTCCTGTCATTGATTTTTTCAGGAACGGAAACTTAGTTCCCGTTCTTATTATTATAATAAAAGTTCTGGTATTCCGTAATTTCCTGTTGCTCCGGAAAAGCGCCCGTTCACTCTTTTTTCATTGCCGAAGCTCCTGTGCGGTGATAATATAGAATACATGAGGTCAGAAACCTCAAATTCACAAAAAAAGGAAAGATACAAATGAAAAACACTATCAAAAAAGCAATCTGCACCGCTCTCGCAGCCATTTCTCTCTCGGCGCTTGTGGCTGTTCCCTCAGCTCTCAATAATCCCGCTTCAGAAAGTTCTCTTGTTCATGTTATGGAGGCTGAGGCAGCAGAGGTCAGATGCTTTGAGTACACCTTTTATACAGCCCAAAAAGACGGCAATGTAAGAAAAGAAGCAAGTCTTAATGCTACGATATACCCCGTAAGATTCCAAAAAGGCGATGTTTTTGTCGGATATAAAAAGGATGGTTACTTTATTAATGTAAGCCCCAAGAATCTGTCTCACCCGAATGATGAATGGATATACAATAAAAAAGGTCATCTCAAAGAAACAGCCTTCAATTTCTATATCACCAAAAACAAGCAGGAACTCCATACTTCACCATATAACAGAAGAAATAATATAGTAAGAGATAAAAACGGAGATCCGCTTACTTATAACAAGGGTGTGATTTGCATTTCGCGTATCACTTTGGAAAAGACCAACAAAGGCTATAATGTCTGGGGCTATTTTACAGCAAATAATCAAGGAAGATATATAATGCTGAAAAAGGCTGAGGATATGAACTTTATCGTTAAGCCCTATTATTGTCCCGAAGTAATAGAAATGGCTGTAATCTCTATAAAAAACGCAGCACCTGCATTCTATCCCAACATGAAGAACTGACAAATAAGCTAACTGTTTCTCCCCTCCCGTGAGGGGAGATTTTTTATATTCACGCACATGCGGGCGGATAATATCTGCCCCTGCTGCTCACCTGATAGTATAGCCGGGGTTCTGATAGGGACGCTTGTCGAAGCCGTACCGCAGGTCCGAGTAAACTCCCGCTATGCTGTCCCATGTGACCGCTCCCACTATACCCGAGGGGTCAATGCCGAACTGCCGCTGAAAAGCCGTTACGGACTGCCTTGTGAGAGGTCCGAAATAGCCCGTATCGCTCACCGCAGGGATATTGGGATAGCTCCTGTTGATATAGGTGAGGTACTGCTGTATTATCTTCACGGAATCGCCGCTCGCTCCCTCACGCAGAACAGTGCCGGGATAGAGCGCAACGTAGGTATACTTCGGCGGAACGCTCTCAACTATGCCCTGATAAGCGCGGTAGAGGTCGTTCCGTGTGGCTCTGTCGGCAACTCCCGTCTGAGGAAGTCCGAACACCCGCTGGAACGATTTGAGGGACCTCTCCGTCTGCTCCCCGAAATAGCCCGTTATCTCAACTGGAATGACAGCCTCGTAATAAGCTCCTATGACGGCGAGATAGTATTGCAGCATTGACACCTCTATCGACTGCATTCCTATGCTCAGGTCTTCCGTGAACTCAGGTGCTATCTCCTCGAAGCGCACGCCCTCGGAATCCAGCTCCGCAAGCTTCTTCACGCTTGTGTAGATATAGGTTATCCTGTACCATGTGGCGGCGTCAACGGTACCCGTCTCCTCCAGTCCGAACACCTGCTGGAACTTCCTTACCGCGTTCTCCGTGGGAGTATCAAATATGCCGTCTGCTGCGGGTATCTTGGGTATTGCGGGGAAGTTGCCCGATATGCGGTTCAGCCACACCTGCACGAACTTGACATCGTTGCCGAATGAACCGTTTTTCAGCTCCGCGTCAGGATATGAGGGCATAGCAGTCCGCACGGGAGCGTCCTGAACTATCTCGATATCGTCTCCGTAGTAGTATTTCAGTATCTCCAGCGAGTTGTAGCCCCTCTCCGCAAGAGCCTGACTTCCCCACTGTGACAGGCCGCTGCATGTGGAGGTCGTGCCGTTGCAGAAAGCCGTGAAAAGCGGCTCCACGCTGCCCTTCCGCCTTATGTAGTCGTTGAACAGCTCGTCAACGAGATAGCTTATATTCTCGAAGTACTCGCGTCCGTTTATGAACTTCTGGTCGAACTGGGTAGTCGCCGTAATGTCAAAGCCGTACCCCCGCGAGCGGTACCACTCGGTATAGATACGGTTCAGCGCAAAGGATACTATAGCGTAGATATTGGCGCGTAGAGCGCTCACGTTCCATGTGGGGTATATCTCGCTTGAAGCCACGTTCTTGACGTATGAGGGAAAGTCAACCTCCACATCGGGCGCATTTGAATCGGGATAGCCGAGGTGCACCGTAATGGTCTCGGGTATAAAGGGCGTACCTGTAAGCATGGTTCACTCCTTTCCGCCGCCGAAGCCCGGCTCTGCGTTGTAGTAGGTCACGGTCTCGTCATCGCTGTTCATCATCAGCGGAACGGGTATGAGGTTGAAGTTCTGCACCGAGGTTATCCCCGGAAATACGGGAACGTCCACGCTCCGTGCGCGAAAGAATCCC
>JAEEGL011404096.1_pt1 | contig 17342 bp, 5 predicted proteins | sample 9134231 | NCBI WGS metagenome assembly JAEEGL01 (sample SAMN16246548, study PRJNA631951) | gut metagenome | biome: gut microbiome; feature: rumen; material: fiber-attached | host: Bos | place: Iran: Karaj | collected 2018-10
AAAATTCAACCCCGCGGTAACGGCGGTTATTCCCGCTTACAATGAAGAAAAAACCATCACCGCCACGGTTGAATCCGTGCTCGCGGCGGATTACGAAAAGCTCGATGTTATTGTGGTGGACGACGGCTCAAAGGATAAAACCTTCGAAATACTGCAAAAAAATTTCGGCACAGACCCGAGAGTTACAATAATCACAAAAGAAAACGGCGGCAAATCCACCGCCCTCAATACGGGCATCGCGCAGGCAAAGGGCGAGTTTCTGCTTCTGCTGGACGCCGACACAATGATTGCGCCCGACTCGGTGCGCCTGCTTGTTTCGCATTTTGCCGACAATGAAGTCGCGGCGGTTTCGGGCAACACCCGCGTGGGCAATGTTCACAATCTCATAACCCGCTTTCAGCGTGTTGAGTATATACGCGATTTCAACCTAATAAAAAACGGAATGTCCCGCGTGAACGCCATGGCTGTTGTGCCCGGCGCTCTCGGAATGTGGCGCAAAAGCGCTGTGCTGGAGTGCGGCGGCTTTTCCACCGACACCCTCGGCGAGGACCGCGACCTTACAATGGCGCTGCTTAAAAAAGGATACAGGGCGGAATTCGAGGCGGCTGCTTTTTCCTCAACAGAGGCGCCCGACACGCTCCGCGGCTTTATGCGCCAGCGTTTCCGCTGGACTTACGCCACCCTGCAGTGTGTGCGAAAATACATAACCTGCACATTCAACCCCGCGAAAAAGGGGCTCGGTTTACTCCTTATGCCGGATATCCTGGTTTTTCAGGTTGTTCTGCCCCTTGTAACAACCGTGGGTTTTGTTATGAACCTTTTCGATTTCAACACCGATGAAGCAAAACTGCTTGCCGTCAGCTACGCTTTTTCCGTGCTGACGGAGTTCATACTCTTCTTTCTCGCGAAAAGAATCACCCGCGAAAAGGTTTATTTCAGGGATATTCTGGCGGTCATTCCGCAGAGAATTGTTTACGGCCTGTTCTGCACATTTATACTTTTCAAAGCGGTTATTTACGCCTTTATCGGCACAACCGTTTTGTGGAACAAGGTGGAAAGGAAGGGCAACAGCGGCTCTTCAATCAATTAGTGCGAAAATATTTTATATATTTTTAATGGAGGTAATATTATGAAAAAAAGACGACTGGCGGTTTACGCCGCCCTTGTCATCATCTTCGCGGTTGCCTGCGTCATTCAGCTTGCGCCCTCGATGATTGCAAGGGCTGTTGACGTGGCACCCGCCGCAATCGGCACGGCGTCTCTCAGCGATGCGGGCGACACCGTTTTTATCCGCGAAGCGATTTTCACGGTCGGCGATAAGACAATCCGGGCAAGCGGTTTCACGGTTGCGAACGCAGCAGCGGGCGAAAACCCCGCCGAGGGCGTGAACCTTGACACACTCACACCCATAACTGTTTCAAAGCCGCTCACGGGCACGCTGGATAAAAACATCTATGTCTGCAACAGTGACAAAGGGGATATTTATCTCGGCGATCTTAAACTTGCTCAGGGGCGCAAGATTTACACCGACGGCTCTTCGCTCAACTTCCTCGGCGGTAGCGTTGAGGCGGATTCAATTGAGACTACGGGCTATATTGCCGTCGGCAGTGCCGATGTGACCGTCAATTCGGATCTCACGGGCTTCAACTATATCACTCTGTTTGTCAGTCGCAGCACTGATGAAAAAATAGCCGGTTTTTATACACCTTCAACCATGACTGTCAACGGCAATGTTTCAAACTCGGGTAATATGTATAACGCGGCAATAAGTGCTGTGGACGGAAGCAAAGTGAAGGTTACGGGCAGCATAAACACCGAGCACGCCCTTGTTTTCTGCGGTTCTTCGCTTGAAGTCGGCGGCGATGTTACAATAGTGCAGAACCACGGCGGCATGTGCCTTAACTTAAACTGCGGTTCCACCGCGGTTATAGGCGGCAAAATCAAAACAAACGACTGGGTTCATGTCTTTGACGGCAGCAGTCTTAAGGCGGGCAGTGTTGAGAGCACCCTGCTTGCCGCAACAAAAAACAGTTATTTTGAAATTGAAAATGATGTTACGGTTTCACAGTATCTTGATATTAACAGTTGCGGTGCATCAAAGCCCTTCAAAATCGGCGGCAACCTGAAATGCACGGGAACTTATATCAACATTGTCGGCCTCGACAATGGTAACCGCGTGAATCTTTGGGTCGGCGGTGATATTGTTGCAGAGACGGAGTTGTTTATAGAAAAATGCAATCTTGATGTTGACGGCGGTATCAGGCATACCCGGGGCTATTTCAATTTCCGATACAGCACGGTGGATGTCGCGAAGGACATTGACTCGGACGGAAATTTTGAACTGGACAATTCAACAATGAATGTTCACGGCAATGTGAAAGACAGAGGAAAAAGCCCGATAAGATGGTCCACGCTTGTTGTTGACGGCGACCTTGAAGGCAACCAGTTCAATCCGTTGTATGGCAGCAATGTAACCGTCAAAGGCAATCTGAAAAACACGGGCTACCTTTTCAATATAAATACAGGCGCAGTCGTCAAGGTGCTTAAAGATGTAAACTGTGATGTTTTCGGCATAGATAACAACTCGACTCTTGAGGTCGGAGGGAACTATTCATCCTCCAATTACACTGCCGTGCACACTTCAACATTTAAAGTTAACGGTGATGTCAGCTGTAACGGTAATAGTTTCGATATTACAGGCAATCAAAAGAATTCAACCGTAGAAATCGGCGGCAATGTCGAGAATGTGTCAGATTTCTCAGTTCATACAACCAACACGACAGAGATAACTAATGTTACCGTTAACGGAAACGTCACAACATCCGAATGGTTATGCAGCAGCCAGAATACAAATCTCACCGTCGGCGGAGATTATGTTTATAATTATAATCAAGGAAAGATTGCAGGCGAATTCAGTGTCGGCGGCAATCTTGTCAACAATGCCGTGGGTGACAAGCTTTATCACGGCCTCTATGTTACCGGAAAGCTGAATGTCGGCGGCAATCTCATTATGAAAAACCTTCAGCTCAATTACGATAATTTCAGCGAGGATACAGACCTTGAAAACAGGATTCTGACCTACAGAAAAGCGGATATCGTTGTGGTGGCCGAAGGCAGTTATTTAATTGAAGGCGTGGACTACGGCAAACGTACGGCTCTGGGCACCGCAATAGAGTATGTTGTTCCCTTCAACGCGCAGACGGTTTACCTCACCATTGACGGCGAAAAATATGCCGCCGATGTAAGGGACCGCAGCGTTAAAGTTTACACTCCGGTTAAAATTGAATCAAAGTATGATGTTACCTACGAGCTCGGCGGCGGCGCGTTTGATGAGGACGCCGTTGTTGAATACAGATATTTTTCCGAATTCGGTCTGACCCTGCCCGCCGCCGATGAGGTTTTGCGCACGGGCTACCTGTTCGACGGCTGGTATGACAACGAGGCGTGCGAGGGCGACCCGGTTACGGAAATTCCCGCGGGAACAACCGGCGATAAAACCATTTACGCAAAATGGAACAAATGCGACCACAACGGCTCGGATGAACAGCCCGACTGCGAAAACTCCGCGGTTTGCACTATCTGCGGTGAGGAGATTCCCGCGCTCGGTCACACCTGGAACGAACCCGGTTGGAACTGGGACGATGTTGAGCATCCGACATACAGCACATCATGCGCTGTATGCGGCGACGAAAAAACAGGTGAAGCGGATTCCGTTGGTGCCGTTGATACAGCCGCCACCGTTGACGCGGACGGCTACACAACATACACAGCGACCGTAACGCTCGGCACTCAGGTGTTCACGGACGATTTTGTCGTAACTGACGAGGGCTCAATGCTCGAGGCGCGCAAGGCGGCGTTCGATGAATACAAGGACGATGTAACAGCCGACATAGACGCTCTCGCGGAAGACGGCGACAGCGAACAGTGCAAGGCGCTTATTGACAGCGCGAAAGCCGCCGTTGACGGTGTTGAATATGACGAGAGCAAGTCATTTGACGAAAGCAAAGCGGCTGTTGACGCCGCGGCTGACCTCGACGCGCTCGAGGCCGCGCTTGAAGAGCACCGCAAAGAATACACTGCGACCTTCACCGCGGACGGCAAAACCGTAAAAGAGGTTAAATTCACAATCGACACCGAAAGCATAGAGAGCGAGGAGCCCGCCGTTCCCGAAAAAGAAGGATATACGGGTAAGTGGAGCGAATACGCCCTCAAAGCGGACGATATTGAAGTAACGGCTCAGTACACGGCCATTGAATACACAGCGAAGTTCGTAAACGAAAACGGCGAAACGGTTGAGGAAGTTCCCTACACCGTTGAAACGCAGAGCATAACCGAGCCCGCCGTTCCCGCGAAGCAGGGCTACAAGGGCGAGTGGGAGGATTACACTCTCGCAATCGACGGCGTAACCGTAAGACCCGTTTATGAAAACATCACAACCATAGTAATCGACGATTACGAGGAGCAGACGAAAATCGGCTACAAAGAAAATATGATTTTCAGAGCCACAGCCGAAGATATGCCCGAAGGCGCCGAAATTCACTGGTTCGTAAACGGCGAAGATGTCGGCACCGGCGAAGGCGTAGGAGTAGAGGAACCCACCGATGACTACACCGTTCAGGCGAAGGTTCTTGACAAGGACGGCAATGTTGTTAAGGAAAGCGCTGTTCAGAAGGTTAAGGTTAAGAACAGCTTCTTTGACAAACTCAGATGGTTCTTCGAAAGCATCCTTACAGCGATTCTCGAAAAGATAATCGAAGCGTTTACAAAGATTTGCTGAACTGAATAATTGACTTACCCGCCGCCCGGGAAACCGGGCGGCTTTTGTTTTTTAAGCGTATTACGGTTCGGATTCAAAGCGTATATACGGGATTTACGGGAGGTATTGCTCCCACTTCCCGATGGGAAGCGGGAGCGAAGGGGCGAGCCCCTTTCGAATCCCTCACTCTCTGTATGCAATTGCAGGCGGGCAGAAATATACAGCAAGCTTTACTGGATTAATAATTGAAAAAACCGACCTTTTTCTCCGGCAGAAGCGCACGCTGGATTTGTTCCTTGAGCGCGGGACGATAACCAAAGCGCAATATGACAAATCCCTCGGCGACCTGATTGAGAAAATGGGTATGCGGGATTATGTAAACACAGAACCGTTTTAACCGATTCCGAGTCCTCGCGGACGGTCGTGCGGCGGCGTTAGGGAACACCGTCCTACACAGACACAACTGATTAAAATCTAAAACGCACCCCTCTCGGGGTGCGTTTCGTTTTGTTTTTCGGTTAATCAATCAAAGGTTTGCGCGGACAATGTCCGCAAGGGGCTCCGATTAATTGTCGGGTTTAATGACTATGGGCTTGAGAAGGGCGAAAAGTCTCTTGAAGAACGAAATCAGCTTATCGAAGAATGAGGTTTTTACTGAAACCGTAAAATCTTTTTTCAGCAAACCGTTGCTGTTGCTCTGAACATATCCGTTCTTCTCCGCAACGACGGAAATTTCCGTGTTTTTCTGCACCTTGCCGAGATCCTGCTCGATTGTGACATCGCCGTTTGCGTCGGGCTTTTTCGCTATTCTTGTGTCACCATAGTAAATAACAAGCTCACAATCGGCGGGAACCGCGCTCGCGGTTACAACAACTGTTGTGCTCTGTTTCCATTCAACCTTTGTATTCTTCGGAACATTGATTACCATAGCTTCAAGAGCGACTATGCTTTCGTTCATTACGAAGCCGCATCTGTCACACTTGCCGTCATTATTATCATCAATATGGCCGAGCGCATATTGCGAAACGGTGTAATTTTCGCCGCAGGAACAGGTGAAGGTGATTACGCCGTCATCAACGCAGGTAGCGGGCGTGGTGATTTTATAAGTGAAAACATGAGAATGAACAACCGTTTCTCTGGAGTCAACAACCTTGCCGCATTCCGCGCACTTTCTGACTTCCGTTCCGTTCCTGTCCTGGGTCGCGGGAGTTTCAACCTCCCACTCGCCGGGCGTATGTCCTTTTGCCGGAATAACTTCGTTATACTGCGTGGCGTCGCACTTTGTGCAGTGAATGCTCTTTGAGCCGTCCTCGGTGCAGGTCGCTTCCTTATCTACGGTGTATTCCGTATCCCAGGCGTGGCTTTCGGGGTGAATGTTTATGGTTTCCTCAAATCCGCACGCGGAACAGGATCTTGTTGAGTATGAGTCGCCGCCGCAGGTGTCCGCAACCACGTTTGTCCACTCGCCGAACGAGTGACCGAGCGCGGGAATGGCGGTGCTGTACTGTGTGGCGTCGCACTTTGTGCAGTGGATGCTCTTTGAGCCTGCCTCGGTGCAGCTCGGTTCCTTGTCCACGGTGTATTCCGTAGCCCACGCGTGGCCTTCGGGATGAATGTTTGTGCTCTCCTCTGCCTGACATACGGAGCAGATTCTTACCGAGTAAGAATTGCCGCCGCAGACATCCGAAACAACATCCGTCCACTCGCCGTATGAGTGACCGAGCGCGGGGATGGTGGTGCTGTACTGTGTGGCGTCACACTTGGTGCAGTGAATGCTCTTTGAACCGTTCTCGGTGCAGGTCGGTTCCTTATCTACCGTGTACTCGGTAGCCCAGGCGTGGCTTTCGGCGTGAAGATTCACGGTTTCCTCTGCCTGGCATACGGAACAGGTTCTTACCGAATATGAGTCGCCGCCGCAGGTGTCCGAAACAACATCAGTCCACTCGCCGTATGTGTGGCCGAGCGCGGGAATAACGGTGTTGAACTGTGTTGCGTCACACTTGGTGCAGTGGATGCTCTTTGAGCCGTCCTCTGTGCAGGTCGCTTCCTTGTCCACGGTGTATTTTGTATCCCACGCGTGGCTTTCGGGGTGAATATTTATTGTCTCCTCTGCCTGACATACGGAGCAGGTTCTTACCGAGTATGAGTCGCCGCCGCAGGTGTCCGAAATAACATCCGTCCACTCGCCGTATGTGTGACCGAGCGCGGGTACGTCTTCCGTGTAGCTTTCGCCGCATTCGCAGGTAAAGGTCTTGACGCCGGTCTTGGTGCAGGTCGGCTCCGTGGTAACTCTTGCCGTATAGCTGTGAACATGAGCGCCTGAGGAATCCACAATGGTAAGAATATTCGCGCACTTGTATGTCGCGATGAATTCATCGGCGTTCTCGCCGGAAATCGTTTCGGGCACGCCGCCCTCAAATCCGTACGCGGAGGAAATCTCGCTGCCGACAGCTGACATTACGAACAGGTAACTGCCTATATTTACGGGAGTGTCGCAGCGCTGTGCAATAACGCCGTTTTCATCAATTGCGTAGTAGGTGATTACATAATCCGAATCCTTTACAAGGACCTTGTCGCCCGTAACGGTGGGATTCGCGTGTATCTCGTTGCTTGTGTAGCCGACAATGAGAGTGCCGTAATCCACGGTGTAATACTTGCTGTGCTCTACGGGCTCGAATACCGCCTTGAGATTGGCGTCCTCGGAAATCGAGTGGATTTCATAAACGGCGTTTACGCTTATGTTTTCACCGTTCTTCATCCAGCCCTTGAACACATAGCCGTTGTAGGGAAGGGCGGTAACGGTTACATCGGCACCGCTTGCGATATAGTCGCCGCTTGAGGCGAAGGAGGGCTCGCCGGCGCCTTCAACAATGTATGAAATGTCGCTTGTGCCCTTGTTTTCGGTTTCAACGGTTACTTTAAACGCGGAAGCAGTAAGGGTATATGTTGCGCCGTTTAATCTGATATTGTATTTGCTGTCAAGTTCCTCATAAACGGAGGAATCCGTATTGACGGTGAGGTTAATCTGATATCTTTCCGCGGTTGTGGCTGTGAACGCGTCACTTGTTGCGATTACCGCTTCGTCATTCCAGATGCCGTCAATATCGCCTTCAACATCATATGAGATAAGGCTGATTTTATCGGGCTCGCTCGCGTTGCAGGGGGCTTCGCAGTTGAGAACCGACACTTTGAGGTCGCGCTTGTCAACATTGACCGATGCGGCGGTGGTGAGATCGCCGCATTCGGCGGTGATAATATAGTTACCCGCCTTGTCGGGAGTAAATGTGTCGTTATCAATCAGTCCGGTTACCGCGTTTTCACCGCACACTACCGTATACTCTACATTTCTTGCGGAGGAGCCCGAATTGCCTGTGATAATTACGGGATTAAGGTCCAGACTCTCGCCGTATTTGATAGTGCTTCCCGAAATGACAAGCATATCATCGCTGCCGATATCCGGGTTGTTGACAACATAAATAATTGTTTTTTCGGATGTGCTTGCCTTGTAGTTGTCGTCGCCGGAAGCGGTAACTGTAATCTCATAGACGCCCGGCTCCGTGAATGTGTACTGAGTATTGTTTACCGGTACGGTGTTGCTGAACACTACATTGCCTGTTGCCGCGTCTCTGATTACAAAGGAATAACTGTCGAAAGTGAGTTCATCATTCGTTGTTGCGGATCTGGATGACGCTGTAAGGTATAATGTGTCGCCTTCAACAGGAGTTTCACGAATAACTGTGTTTGTGCCGACTTGTTTATAAACCTGAACCGTCTTGTAGTCTTCGGTCGCTCTGTCGGCTCCGTCCTGATTGATTATTACGGTGTCGTATGAATTTGTTTCATCGAGATCAAGTTCTTTCCAGACGGGTTCGCCTTCGCATTCAAACTTGTAGAAGACTCGTCTTTCGGTTGCTTCCTCGTCGGTTGTATCGTCAAAACTGTAAACCGTGTAGGAAGCGTTGTCGTCGGTGTCTTCGTAAGTCACCTCGGCAATCTCAGTGGTGAATGTGTAGGTTTTATCGCCGATTGTAACCTCTTCGCTGACCTCCGAGTTTTCAACATTCTGTTCGTAATAACCGGTATGTGTAACGGCTGAGCCGTCTTTGTTCAGAAGGAAGTTTTCGGCGCCGTTGTAGAAGCCCGCCTGCTGCGCGATTTCCTCGCCTGTTTCGTCTTCATCGGTTACGGAATAATATTTACCTTCATCGGAGACGAAAACGAAGGGGCCTTCATATACGGGATTGCCGTCTGCATCTTCCGTTTCAACATATGCGAGTTTCGTATAATTCTTAGTTCCAACGGTTCTGATATCCGCCACCCATTCATTTACGGGAGTTATTTCCGCTTGCTGAATTTCGCCGGAACAATAGACGGTGCTGCCGTCGGGAATTGTGTTGTCCGCCGAATTATTGGCAACAGTCAGTTTTGTATTGGAACCGGTTTTGCCGATGATAAGCTCGACGGCGCTTGAATATACTATGCAGCCCGCGCCCTGGTAAACAACACATCTGTACCGTGAGCCGTCTTTTTCGGGGGTTGCGGCAACCTTAAGTGTGGCGGAACGCTTTCCGTCCATATCAGCCCAGGTTCTTGAGTCCTCATCATAGGTCTGCCATTGATACTGAATCGGTTTGTTGTTTGTGGTGTATGCGACAACGGTAAAGATTGCCACATCGCCCGCGAATGTCTCAAAATCCTCCGGCTGCTGGCTTATGCCGAAACTGCCGCCGTTGTCGGGAAGCGTTGTTGCCGAAACAACGGAGGAGAATCTGCTCTTGAGGCCGGAATTATTCACCGCTCTGATTTTATAGGAATAGTCCGTTCCGGAACTGAGTCCCTCGGATTCGTATGTAAGGGAATCGGAGGAAATTCCCGCCGTGACGGTGTCAAGGAAAAGACTCTGACCGTTGTTGTTTACGGCGTAAACTTCAAAGCGTGAAGCGGAACTGTTGTTATCCCATGTGAGGGTGACGGAATCGGCGGAAACATCACTTACAGTCAGATTCTGAGGTGTCTTGGGAAGGCTTCTTACATTCGTGACATCATAGTAAACGATATCCACTTCTTTGCCGTTTATTCTTGCCGTGGCTTTGCAGAGTTGCCAGTAGAAGTCATAATCCGTGGCATCCTTGGGAAGCGAATCCACAGTGCCCGAATAAGTGTTGCCCACCGAGTCGCTGTAGGCATATCCGCCGCCGCCGGAAAGCGAACCGGTAAGGCCGGCTACAACTTTACATCCCAGAAGGCCTCCTCCGACCGTACAGCTTGATTGGAATTCAAGCCCGAACTCAAAACTGTGGCTTTCTTCGGTTCCGACGGAATATTCAACTGAAATATATCCGCCTTCCGCGTTGCCGACCTGTCTGACTTCATCAACGCGTTTAATACCGTAGTATGAGGTTGGAATGTTGGAGTATGATGAAGGGTCACCGGGAGTGCTGTTGAGGTATGTGCCGCGGATTGTTTCAAGCCCGTCTGTGCGGCTCGCTATTTCATCATACTGGTCAACCGTAAGAATGGTTGTTACGGGGTTGCAGGGTTCCTCTATTTCAACATAAAAATAGGATTTGGGAGCGGCTGAACCGGGTTTGTATCTTTCCCATATCTGCTGGGGAGTCATATTGAGATAATCCGTATTGAGTTCGACCCACGCAGCATAAGAAATAAATTCTTCATCTTCGTAAAGGTCCATTTCCGATTTGGCTTTTACCAGCGCGTCCGAATAATTCGGTGTTCTGTTATATCTTGTTGTTCCGGGAACTACGGCCTTCTTTGATGGGCTTACGAGCATTCTGTAGGTATAAACCGAATAGGGAACGGTGTACATAATCACATAGTCATCTGTTCCGCCGCCGAAGGTTACCGAAGTTTCATTTTCCCAGGTATGTTCGAAGTTATAGTCAAACGCAAACGAGGCCTCAAGTTCAACATCAACCGCAATTCCGGCTTCGGCCTCCACTTCGCCTTTAATACCGGCAGCTATACCGCAGTTTGCAAGTCCGCTTTGGGTGGAACCGGTGGATGAGCCGAATTCCGTGCCGCCGTTATTCGGATAACTGTCACTGCTCAAATCCTCAAAATAAGGAGCCGCCTGAATAATGGAGTTGATGCTCGGTTTGGTATAATAGCGCTGAACATCACCGATTCTTTCAAGTATGAGTGTGTCGTCATCGTTTACATCCGGAGCGGCAATCGCAACGAAACAGGAGTTGTTGCGCTTGTCTGATGAGATGTTATAGGAAAGAGAACTCGCCATAATCATTTCGTGACCTCTGGTGAGAGTTCCGTTGTCCAAGGAATACCATGAAAGCTGATACCAGTATTTCTGCTGATTACCCTTGGCTCTCAGACCTGTCACCACGAGAATCTGCTGTCTGCCGTTTTCGTTGCCGCTGAAGTTGCCTACTGTTACGGAAGAAACCCAGCGGTCTCGTTTATCTGTATCGCCGTTGCTCCTTGTGTAGGGGTCATCGGTATATGTAAGAGCCGAATCATTAATAAGAGTGTAGGACAAACCGGTAGGACTGATCTGGTAAAGCTGTTCGTCAATAAACGCGTACATCTTGTCTTTGCTGCCCTGTTTATCGAAATTCGCAACACCGAGACCGATGGGGGCGCCGTATCTGCCGTATCCGTTCTGTTCTTTGGAGAGATTGGTCCCGTTTTCTCCTCCGAAGGAAGAAAAGACCTGGAAGGCATTTTCCGTGTAGCTTCCGTTTAAACAGGAAACGCTGAAGACGGCAAACTGCTTATAAGGTTTTGTCGGGTTATAATCAAAAGTCGTGGTTCCGTTACTGTTCATTTTCGGGGCAAGAAGATGACCCGCGACAAACAGTTCGGCTTTGCCGTCACCGGTAGCATCAGCCATATAAACATTGGCGTCTCTGACTATACCTGCCGAGTCTTTGTTAAGAGTGCTGTTAAACACCTCGCTGAATCGGCTGCCCGAACACGAGAAAATATAGACATAACTGTTGCCTAAAATATCTGTTCCGTCAGCGTTTTTATGGTGGGAAAGAGCCACGGCAAGTTCTTCTTTGCCGTCACCGTCCATATCACCGCTTGACATCGTGATACCGGGCGCGTCGAATGAGTATGATCCGAGGAGAGTCTGGTCGATGGTTGACATCGGTGTGACGCTGTTGTCGGAGTTTATTTTATAAACCTTAATAACACCATCTCCGTAGTAAACGGCGATTTCATCCTTACCGTCGCCGTTATAGTCGCCCGCCGTTATTTCAATCAGCGCGTCATACTCAAGATTCTGGAAATCGAGAGTGGTGTTGACATTCGTCATGGAGGATGGAGATATGCGGCTTGCTACGGTTGTGCTTCTGCTTCTTACGCGGGTTTTGCCCTTGAAGGTTTCAAGGGTAAGAGATATGCTGAAACTCGGTCTGTTGCCGCTTGATGTATTTGTCAGAACCTCAAGTGTGGCAACCATATCGTCGGTGCCGACGCCGGAAAGACTCCTCAACGCGGTGGAGGTTGCGTACGCCTTGCTTTCCATTTTATCAGAACCCTGAACAAACGAAGAATAAAGAGTGTGCTCAACCTCAGTTCTGCCGGCGTCGAGGAAACTGTAGGAATTACCTCTGCCATACGAAAGAGAGGCGGTCAGATCGCCGTAAGTCTTGATGGCGCCGTTGCTGTCATGTTCATACTCACCGGCATTAAAAAAAGTTAAATTGTCTCTTAAAATCGTTCCGTAATGCTCATCGGCATTGACATGAACATAAAGCTCGTTCTGAATACTGGATACAGAATACTTCCTGTTCAAAGTATCATTTGTGGGATATTCATTCTCACTCATGGTGTTGAAGCCGAGTTCCGAATAGGTTTCGGCGGAAACCGGAGATGAAGAGTTCCCTGTATCTGCCGCCGCGACTGTCTGGAAAGGCAGAAGCGAGACAACGGGTATCATCATACACAGTGTCAGGATAACAGCAAGTATCCTTTTTGATGTTTTCATAAAATATCCTCCCAATATATTTATAACAGCATTTTACAGATAACGGGCGTACAAGTCAACTGAAAGGGAATAAATGTCAAAAAAACCGCCCGAATGCATTTTTATACAGACAATTGAACATAAAAAAAGCACCTCAAGGGTGCTTTAATTATATTATATACTTTCCAGCATGGCGGAGCATTTGAATATTTTGTTGTCGGTGGTAATAACCAGTTCTCCGTTGTATTTTTTTACAATCTCATGAACCGATTGCAATCCGATACCCGCTGCCCGGTTATCACGCTTATGAGAGAGGTACTGACCGTTTATTGTGTTTATCACGCCGTCAAAAGCGTTTTCAACAACAAAGTATATTTTATCTTCAAATGTCTTGATTTTCAGATTGATGAATTTTTCCTCACCGGCAAGATTTTCCTGCGCTTCCACAGCGTTCTCAATCAGGTTGCCCACAAGCACGGAAAGGTCGGCGCTGTCGAATAATTTTTCCGGCACATCCGCCTTTATTTCCATGGGAATGCTTTTTGATTTGGCATAACTGAAATAATATTCAAGAATCGCGTTCAGCATAAGGTCGTTACAGAAAAACAGACCTTTACCGGACGGTATATTCTCAATAAACCCGGTGAGATATGTTTTTATCTCTTCAAGATTGCCTTCATTGGCAAGTGACATCAGCGTTCTGATATGATGCCTTGCGTCATGGTTGTTTTTGCGCAGCTGACTTATATGATTGCTTATTTTTTCATATTGTTTTTCCTGAAGCTGCATAAGCTGCTTCATATTTTCCGCCTGAGCTTTCTGAAAAGTGTTTTCCTCAACAATTTTAGCGGTTTCGGAAAGTGAAATGCAGCACACAAAACAGCCGATAAGTACAGAAAGCCTTACAATTGCTATAAATACTATTTTTTCGGGAGGCAGAAATGAACGGGAAACAAAAAGAGTGATTATCGAAAACACACCCGGAACAAGCCAGATAAGCCGCCAGCATTTTTTTGCGTCAATATCCATAATCGGCCTTAAAAGCTTATCAAACAGCTGATAAAGAGGGTAATACATAATCAGCGCGAAGATCACTTTGACTATTGTCTCCCACATTATGGGATTTGTTGCGAACAACTCGGGTATAACCTTTATTTCAAATAATCCCGAAATCGTTACTCCGCTGAACCCCACGGGAACAAAAAGAAGCGCGAGGAACAGTACCTTCTGCCAGCTGTCATTTATGAAATAAAACGACAGGCAGATATAGATGACCATAAAAATAAGGCGGAAAATATAATTTGTGACACCGGAGGTTACCATGTTCTGAAGAAAATAATACAGCACACCCTCTATGAGCGCGATAGCGAAAAGAAAAGACATGGTCTTCATAAAAGAGTATCTGAGTTTATCTTTGAACATAATATATCGCACAGGCATATATACAAACGCGTCCGCCATAATATAAAAAACAGACAATAGTAACTGCATTACTGTTCCTCCATCTGCCGCCAGCGCCAGTTTGTAATATCGCTTTTTACCGCCTGCCTTGTGCGCACGGGCATCGGCAGAACATAGCCGCAGTTCATATAGATATTGTCGTCGTCATAGTTTTTCAGGTGCCTGAAATTAATGATAAAACTGCGTGAAAGCTTGTAAAAGTTTTCTTCGCCGCTCAGTTCCTGAGAAAACTCGCCGATGGTTTTTGTTGTTTCCGCATTTTTGAATCTTGTGCAAACCGTACATCCTTTTTTATGTGTTTCAATGTATAAAATGTCATCGAGGCGCACCTCAATATTCAATCTGTCAGACAAAAAAGAAATGGTTTTTATATCTCTTTCCCATCTGTGTTTTATGCGCTGCATAACATGGTCGAACGCGTTGATATCATACGGCTTTACAAGATAACCGTCCGCGTCAACCGAATAGCTTTCCACGGCAAAATCGGCGGAGGTTGTGCAGAACACAATACTGCCCTCATATCCTTTGGCATAAATCTGCTTCGCGGCTGTCATGCCGTTCATCTCCGCCATATATATATCCATAAAAATAATATCCGCGTTTTTAACATTTTCGTATGCTTCAAGAAGCGCCTCGGCACAGTCAAACTGAACCGTCTGCACTTTAACGCAGTGGTTTTCACCGAATCTGTTGAGAAGGTTTATCAATCCGGCTCTCTCCTGAGCAAGATCATCGCAAATAACACACAACATATTATCACCTGCCTGTGTAAGAATCGCAGTATTCCCGAAAGATATTGAAACAATTATAACATGTAATAATAAATATTGAAATATCTTTTTAACGATTATTAAATCAACAACTACAGGGCGGCTTTCCCCAAATCCGCCGCATAAACATTGCCGAATATCAAAAATCGTACATTATCTGAAATTATATTTCTTTTTTGAAAACCCCTTGTAATTTATCATAGTAATATGTTACTATTAATATGTATTTGTAAATTCCTACTGATTTCTCACAAGGAGGATGTTTTATGAAAACAGGAAAACGCATTTTATCGCTTTTACTCTCGCTCATGCTCGTGCTCGGCGCGGTGAGTGTCGGGGGAATCAGCGTGTCGGCGGATGGTTATGTCTATGAAATTTCAACTTACAGCGACCTCAGGGTTTTCGCCGACCGCGTCAACAGCGGTGAAACATCCGCCTGCGCAAAACTGATGAATGATATTGTCGCGACATGTTATAATGTCTGGACTCCCATCGGTAAGGACTTAGACCATAAATATATCGGCACATTTGACGGCGACTGCCATGTCATTACCGGGCTGTCCAATGCAGATGTTACCGATGTGCCGAATTATGTCGGCCTTTTCGGTTATGTCGGGAGCAAAACAGAAGGTGGTGTAACTACCAAAGGCACTGTAAAAAATGTCGGCCTTGTAGGCGGAGCGATAACGGGCAATAGATATGTCGGCGGCGTGGTCGGATATAATAATGGAGGTTCCATAACAAATTGTTACAACACGGGCGATGTTACGGCAACAGGAATGTACACTTATGTCGGCGGCGTGGTCGGATATAACGAACAAGGAACGGTGAAGAATTGTTACAACACCGGAAGTGTGTCAGACAGCGGCAATTCTGATGTCGGCGGCGTGGTTGGACGCAATACCGGCGGCTCAGTCACAAATTGCTATAACACGGGCAGTGTTTCCGGCAATTCTGGTGTCGGTGGCGTGGTCGGATATAGTGATGGAGGTTCTGTCACTAACTGCTATAACACGGGCGTTGTTTCCGGCATCAATAAGGTCGGCGGCGTGGTCGGAGAAATCAGAGGAACAGTCGAAAACTGTTATAATACCGGTGCTGTTTCAGGCAATTCTTGTGTCGGAGGTGTGGCAGGTTATAATATAAATTCCGGCTCTGTCACAAACTGCTATAACGCGGGCGATGTTTCCGGCACCGATACTGTCGGCGGCGTGGCCGGATTTACTGACTCCGACTATAAGGTCACAAACTGCTATTATGACAAATCTGTATGCGGAGAAATCGGCGCGGTCAGGGGCAGGGACAGTGAAACCGCCAAAGGCCTCACAACCGCTCAGATGACGGGCGATAGCGCACTTGACAATATGACTTTTGCCTATGAAGCGGGCGTAGAAAATCCCTGGCTCGCAAAGGAAAACGGACAGGCCGATGGCAGAAATATATTTTATTTTTATTATCCGCATCTCAGTGGTATCAATCCTGATTCCGATCGGCCCGCGCGCCTTGAGATAACCGTAAACACAACTGAATTCACATATACCGGAACACCTGAGCATCCGTTAAAGAAAGATATAATCATTGTTTCCGGCAGTATGGAAGTCCCCGATGAATTTAAGGATAAAACCGTAACATACAGCAGATGGAATGAAGAGCTCTCGGAATGGAAGGAAATACTCGACTCATCTGTTGAGAACCCGGGCAGATACAGAGTGACTGTCACCTGGCCCGGTGAAACGGAAGTTTTGTTTGAGAGATGCTTCACCGTGCTTGAAACGGGAGATATCAGCGTAACCATATCTGCCGTGAACGGCAATACATCCGTCACCGGAGCAGACGCGGGTGATTACGAAGCGAAGATACAGTTTGCAAAATACGGCAACATTGAAATTACGGTGCCGTATAAGATTAACCCCGCGGATGCCGAAATCAGCGTGACCGCAGAGGATGCAAATTGCGGCGAAACGGTAAAAGCGACGGTCACCGCGAGTACCGGAATAGGCAACAACTTCACCGTAACACTTGAAAAACAGAAAAACGCCGATGAATGGGAAGAGGTCGATGCCCTTCCCTCCGGCATAACAAACGGCACTCAGTTTGAAATCAGCGGTCTTTCCGCCGGAGATTACAGGCTGACCGCTTCTTACGATGGCGGCGGCAATTATAAGGCCGGCTCCGCTTCTGATGAATTTTCCGTAAATATAATTGACCCCGGAATGGAACTGACAATCAGCCCCGAACAACCGGTATGGGGCGATGATATCACAATCACGGCAACCCTGCCCGAAAACGCGACGGGAACAGTGACATTCCGCTTTGATGAAGCGGACACGGGCGAGACAGTAACGGTTGAAAACGGCAAGGCGGTTTATGCAATAGAGGGCAAAAGCATAGAAGTAGGCGACCA
>JAEEGL013844965.1_pt1 | contig 17342 bp, 25 predicted proteins | sample 9134231 | NCBI WGS metagenome assembly JAEEGL01 (sample SAMN16246548, study PRJNA631951) | gut metagenome | biome: gut microbiome; feature: rumen; material: fiber-attached | host: Bos | place: Iran: Karaj | collected 2018-10
AATACGCTCCGGGATACGGAATGGAAGGCCATGCGCCTGAAAGCGGAGGCGATGGGCATGCCGCCGGCCGGAATGCCCGAAGCCATGCGGCAGGTGCAGCTGTCGGACGACGAGGCCGCGATGTCCGCCGAGGAAAAACGGACGGCGGCTTTCGATATGCTGAACACGCCGGAATACACAGCCCTCCGGTCCCAGCTTGCCGGCGCCGTGGATTCGAGCCACCGCTTTGTTTCGGAACGGGCTTCCGCCCGCACGGAGAAGGCGTCCGCCCAGCTGGGCAATGTGGTTCGCCGCCAGAAGATCCTGATTGTTGTCTTTATCGTAGTCGCGTTCCTGGCGCTGATTATGAACCGGTTTCTGGTGCTGCAGCCGATCAACCGCAGCGTGGACGCGCTGGACCGCCGGGAGCGGATACCTGTCCGGGGCAGCGCGGAGATTCGCCACCTGGCCCGGGTCTACAACGACGTGCTGGAGGACAACCGGGAAAAGACGGAGGCGCTCTCCTATACCGCCACCCATGACGCGCTGACCGGGGTCAATAACCGCGCCGCCTTTGACAAGGCTTACCGCCTGTACCGGGACGGCCGGATCGGCGTCGCGGTGGTGGATGTGGATAAGTTCAAACATTACAACGACGACTATGGTCACGATGTCGGCGACCGGGTGCTGGTCCGGGTCGCGGACGCGCTGAAGCGTTCCTTCCGGGAGGAGGACATCATCAGCCGGATCGGCGGCGATGAGTTCTGTGTGATTATGAAGGACGCCGGGATGGCGCAGGCGGATCGTGTGTATGAGGCCGTCCGGCGGATTAACGCGATCCTCGCGGAGCCTGAAGAAGGGCTGCCGCCAATCACAATCAGCGTCGGCGCGGCTTTCTGGGACCGGCCGAATCCCACCGCGGGCATTATGAAGGACGCGGATACCGCGCTGCTGGAAATCAAGAAAGAACATACGGCCAACTGCGCCGTCTACGGCGCGGCTTTATCCTGAAACATAAAACTTCCGTACGGAATCCGGACGTTTCGGAGCGGCTGCTGCGGAACGGCGGGAATTCCGTGAAACGGGGCGGGAAAGGAACATATGGGTACCAGCTTACGGATCGCCGACACAACACGGGAAGAGCGGGAGCGGATTGTCGCGGAGTCCATCGGCAACATCTCCGGCCTCTGCGACGGATGCAGCCCGGGGATTGTTGAAATGTACCAGGACTATATCGACGGAAAGAAGGAACTTCGGGATATCAACGCGGAATTCCGCGCCGGGTATCTGTCCGGAGCGCAGGGCCCGGAACGCGGCGGCTGCGGGATCGGCTGAAGGATCCGGAATCGGCAGGGAAACGAAAAAGATGAAATTTGCGGTTATATCAGATATCCACGGCAATTATCCGGCGTTACGGGCTGTGACGGAGGACGCCGCGCGGCAGGGAATTACCCGGTTTCTTTTCGCGGGCGATTACTGTATCAGCGGCCCCTGGCCGGACGAGTGCATCACGGCAATCCGGGAAATCCCCGGGAAAACAGTGATCCGCGGAAATGAAGAAAAGTATCTGGAAAACCTGATCGGACAGGATCCGTCCCGGTGGACAGACGGCCAGATGCAGATCTCCTACTGGAGCTACAGAAATATGAGCCGGGAGCATCTGGATTACCTGCTGGCGCTTCCCCATACCGCCGACTTTGACTGTAACGGGATTCCAATCCATATGGCCCATTCCTCAATGGCTTTTCTCGGCACATATCCCTTTTACACGTGGAATTCGGTGACCGTCGCGGAAAGAAACAAACAGGCAGGCGCCGATCCGAAAAAGATCCTGGCGGACATTGCCGGTGAATGGGACCGGGATCCGGCTTTCCGGGAAGCGGTATCAAAACTGGAGAAAGGGATCTATATCTTCGGGCATTCCCATATCCAGTGGAACTATCAGGCAAAAGACCGGGGCGTATTCCTGATCAATCCGGGCTCCTGCGGTTTGCCGCTGGACGGAATCAGGGACAGTATACCGTACACGGTCCTGGAGATCACCGGGGCCGGACAGGTGAATGTGGAAGAGAAACGGGTTCCGTTTGACAAAGCGGCGTATATCCGTGCGCTGATGAAGACAGGGCAGTACCGGGAAGCCAATGTCTGGAGCAGGGTTATCATCCGGGAACTGGCCCTGGCCCGGGAGCATATTTATTATTTCCTGGCTTTTGCGGAACAGTACGCGGAGAGCATCGGGGACCGCAGGAGGCCGTTTGTCCCGGAAACGTGGGAAAAGGCGTTTGAGTTATGGGACCGGGAACAGGAAAACCAGACGGCTGAAGGGGAGGCTTCAGATGAAAAAGATCGCGTGCTTATTTCCGGGGATCGGGTATACCTGTGACAAGCCGCTGCTGTATTACAGCTGGAAGCTGCTCAAAGGAATGGGCTGGGAAATCGTTCCGGTTCAGTATACCGGTTTTCCCGCCGGGGTGAAGGGCAACGCCGAAAAGATGCGGCAGTGCGCCGACATGGCGCTGGAGCAGGCGGAGGAACTGCTGCGGGGAATCGACTGGAGCGGATATTCGGATATACTGTTTATCGGGAAAAGCGTCGGGACCGTTGCCTGCGCTGCCTACGCGAAGCGGCATAACCTGAAATGCCGCCAGGTTCTTTTCACTCCGGTGGAAGACACGTTCCGGTTCGCGGACCGCCATTCCGTCGCGTTCCATGGCACGGCGGATCCGTGGGCGGACACGAAGGCGGTTGAGAAAAGCTGCGGGGATCTGGGGATTCCGCTCTATGAAACCGGGAACGCGAACCATTCGCTGGAAACCGGCGATGTGGACCGGGATATCAAGGAGATGCGGAAAGTGATGAAAATCGTCGGGGAATTCGCGGAGGCGGGCCCGGAAGGGACGAAAGTCCGGCCTGGAGAAGCCGCGGGCGATGGAAAGGGGCGGAAACAATGATCAGGGAAGTCAGGCGGGAAGAGATACCCGAATGCGTGCAGGTGATCCGGCGCAGCCATCAGACGGTCGCGGATGAATTCGGCTTTACCGTTGAAAACGCGCCGAGATATGTTGCTTTCGCCACGGACGAGGGCCGCCTGTTCTGGCATATGGACCGGGAACACCGGCTGATGTTCCTGGACGAGGAGGACGGCGTGATATGCGGATACTATTCGCTGCTGCTGAAGCAGGACGGCGAATGTGAACTGGGCAATCTTTCCGTCCTGCCGGAATACAGGCACCGGGGAATCGGGACAAAACTGCTGGAGCATGCCATGGACACGGCCCGGGAGCGGCACTGCGGAATCATGCGCCTGAGCATTGTGGAGGAAAACACGGTACTGCGGCGGTGGTATGAGCTGAACGGGGCAGTCCATACAGGGACGGAGAAATTTGATTTTTTCCCGTTCACCTGCGGATATATGACGATCCGGCTGTGACGGGCCCGCCGACGATGGGTTTGGATAAGTACGGGCGGATGTAGCAATAATCATGGCGCATCGTGATAAATACCCGGAGGTTTTCCATATGCTGAGACTCAGGCCGTATAAAAGCTGTGATTCCGAAATAATCGCCCGCTGGATCCGGGACCCCGAAGTCTTCCTGATGTGGGGCGGGGACCACTTCGGGGAGTTTCCCGTCAGCGCCGAAACCATTGATGAAATGTACAGGGACAAAAACGGGGACTGCGACGAACCGGACAACTTTTATCCATGGGTTGCCTTAGATGACGAAAACCGCGTAGTCGGCCAGTTTATTATGCGGTATATCCACGGGGACAGGCGGATCATCCGCTTTGGCTGGGTGATCGTTGACAATACCATCCGTGGGAAAGGGTACGGAACGGAGATGCTGCGGGCCGGACTGAAGTACGCTTTTGAGATCCTGGGAGCGGATAAGGTCACCCTCGGCGTCTTCGAAAACAACGATCCCGCCCATCGCTGTTACCGGAAGGCGGGGTTTACCGACAGGGAAACCGTCAAACGGGCGCGGGGAAACGTGATCGAAATGGAAATCGGGAAATCCGGATATATGGACCGCGGCATGGAAAACGCTTGAATGACCGGAGGCAGAGATGGACTTTTTTTCCACGGATGACCTGAAAACCGATGAGATCCGGCTTCGCCTGGACAGAACCTGTGAAGCGCAGCCGGAGAAAAACTGGGTGCCGGCGTATTACTTTTCCGTCTGCCTTCCCGACGGAACGAAAATCGGGCAATGCGACCTGCGGATCGGGCACAATGACAGGCTGTACATCGGCGGGAACATCGGATACGGGATTGATGAAGCGTACCGGGGGAACCACTATGCCGCAAAGGCCTGCGGGCTTCTGTTCCGCCAGGCCCGGAAGCACGGGATGGAATATGTGGTGATTACCTGCGATCCGACAAACAGGGCTTCCTCCAGGACCTGCGAGCTGGCCGGCGGGCAGTATGTGGAGACCGCGGCGGTTCCGGAATGGCACAATATGTATGATGAGGGAAAACGCCGGGTGATGGTTTACCGGTTTGACCTGGCGGACCTGTGAACCTGTCGGCCGGCGGGACAACTTCCGGTTTCTGACCGGTGAACGATTCTGTGAAAGTCGAGGCGGACGATGAAAAAAGAAAATGTTGTCATCGCCGAAGAGCGCGTATCGGCGGAGGAATATATTGATTTCCTGAAAAGGACGGATCTCGGATCCCAGTATCCGAAGGAGCGCTTTGCGGAAAGGATCCCGAAGCTTGTCAGGAATGTCTCGGTCAGCCTGACCGCCAGGAATGGGGGCGGGCTTCTCGTCGGCGTTCTTTTCGGGCTTACGGACTTTTGCTACTGGCTGTATGTTACGGATCTCGGGGTTGACAGGGACTATGAGCGGCAGGGAATCGCCACGAGGCTGATGAAAAAGGCCCATGAACTTGCCGGCAGTGAAAAGGATATCGCGGTATACCTGGTCGCGAACGAAAACGCGGTACCGTTTTACCGGAAACTCGGGATGAAGCCGGCGGATGACGTGATGCAGTACAATCATATTGAGTGGACCGAATGGACCGTTGAATAACCTGGCAGGGAGGCAGGAAGATGAGCGAAGAAAAGAACGAAAACGGGTTTTTCGCGGACTGGTTCAGGGCCCTCGGGAAAGGCCTTGACAGCCTGGATGCCGGGGAATGCTCCCGGCTGTTCGCGGGATGCGCGAAAAGATGCTCTGAGGATGTAGTCAAGTATCTGTACCGGGGGCTTTTTGACGCGTGCGGGGGCGATCTTGACCGTTTTTTCGGCAGGATACATGAAATCGAAAACGTCGACGGCAAAGTGATTGAGCCGGGCAAAGTATATGAGCTGTACTTTAAGAAATGCGAGTGTCCGGTGCATACGGACGCGGGTATTGCTTCGGCCCGTCTGTGCGTGTGTTCAAGGGAAAGTATGATCTGCGTCTTTAAGGAACTCGTCCCCGGCAGGCGGTTCGGGATTGAACAGCTGTCGACGATCCTGGGCGGCGGCGATATTTGCCGGCACAGGATTACGTTTGAAACATGACATATCCGGATGTGGCGGAAAAGCGGATTCGGGAGGACGGGCAATGATCGATCAGCTGCGGGACAGGAAAGTCATCTTTTTCGACGTGGGATATACGCTTGATATGCCCGCGTCCGGGGACTGGATGTTCACAAAACGGTTCCTGGAGGAAGCGGGAAACGCGCTGGAAAAGCGCGGAAGCGGCGAAATCAGCCGCGCGAAAAATACGGCCCTGCGTTTTCTGGCGGAGAATCACCTGGTCACAACGGTGGAAGCGGAGATTGACCAGTTCTTCCGCTATTATTCCATCATTTCCGACGAACTGGACCTTGCCCTGTCTGAAGAGCAGCGGAAGATCATCGCCCGCGACCGTGCCTGCAATATGGAAAACTATATTCCGTATCCCGGCGTCTGGGAGGTCCTGGAAAAACTGGGCAAAACGCACAGGCTCGGCGTGATCTCCGATACCTGGCCCAGCATAGAACGGCAGCTGGAGTATATCGGTGTCGCGCGGTATTTCTCTTTTGCGACTTACAGCTGCTACCTGGGCGTGTTCAAGCCCGATCCCCGCATGTATCGGGACGCGCTGGCAAAGAGCGGCGTATCCGCGGAGGACGCGGTATTCATTGACGACAGCGTGTATAACCTGGACGGCGCCGCGGCCCTGGGGATCTTTCCGGTCCTGATCGCCGCCAATCCGGCGTCCGATGTGGAAACGTCCTATGTGAAGATCAGGGACCTGAGGGAATTGGTGTGATCACCGGGACCTGTGCGTCCCGCCCGTTGCTCCGGCGTATGGACCGGGGCGGAAGCAAAAGCGCGGACAGGAGAAAAAAACGGATGGATATTATGACGAAAGTACCGCAGGATGGGGCTGGCGTCGGCCGCGCTGACGCAGCACTACCGCCGCCTGAAGCCGCTCGGGGCGACGCATATGACCGGAGGGGGAGATCCTTTCTATGAAAAGATCGGATACGGGAAAGGATCCCACTGGTATTACTATGCCCGTCATCAGTGACGGACGGGAACGGAAACCGGCGGTCAACAGGACGCGGACGCCGCGCAGCAAGCCTTAAGGAATCCCGCGGAAGATTATTTCTATCAGACGCCGAGAATCCGGCAGGTCCTGGATGAACTCACCTGAAGGAGCAAACCGATGGGCGGAATGACTGTAAAAAAGCTGGACTATGAAAAGTATAAGGGACAGAAATACCGGGCGGAGATTCTCTCCGACAGGTACCTGTCCGTTGAGCCCGACGGGGACGGCTTTGACATAAAATGGGTCCTGAGCGATGAACCGCTCAGGATGTCCGTCAACGATAACATGCTGGAGGACTGGCTGGAAAACCCGACGGCTTACGGCGCGTTTGACGGCGAAGAGATGGTCGGGTTTGTGGAGGGATTCCTGGAAAAATGGAATAACCGATACAGGATTTCCAATATCTGCGTGTTTGACAGTTCCGACAGAAGAAACGGAACCGGTAAGCTGCTGATGGAAACCATCCTGGAAGAAGCGGTTCAAAGCGGGGCAAGGATGGCGGTGCTTGAGACACAGAATTTCAACTTCAAGGCCATCTCATTCTATAAAAAGAACGGGTTTGAAATCATCGGATTCGACCGGTACGCCTATTCAAACAGCGATCCCGAGAAGCATAATATGCGGATCGAAATGGGCAGGAAACTGCGGGACCCGGAGGGATAATCCCACCGGTTCCGCCGGAGGAAACGAAGGGAAGCATGTCGGATTGTTGGCTGATTTTCGGCTTTTTCTCTCACGACGGTAAAGGAGCGGTGATATGACAGCTGGCGCGGAAATCAAAGTCAATGACAGCGCAACGGTCAGGAAGCAATACAGCACAGCGGACAGGCTGAATACCCGGATCTCGATCCACAGCAAATATTCCGTAAACAAACAGGGCTTCGGGAACTGGATTACCTCGCATTACCGGATCCGGGAAGGCATGTCCGTGCTGGAACTCGGGTGCGGTACAGGCGAAATGTGGGTCGGAAAGGACGGGATGATCAGGCAATGCGCCCGGTTCATTCTGTCCGACTTTTCCGAAGGCATGCTGAACCGGGCCAGGGAGACGCTCCGGGATTGTGCCGGCATTGAGTACCGGACGATCGATATCCAGGAGATTCCGTTTGCGGAGCGTTCGTTTGACGTGGTCATTGCCAATATGATGCTTTATCATGTTCCGGACCTTTTCCGGGGACTGCGGGAGGTCAGGCGCGTCCTGAAAGAGGACGGCGCTTTCTATTGCGCGACATACGGCGAGAACGGCATGATGGCATATATTGCCGATCTGTTCAGCGCGTACCATGTTCAGGAGAAAACCAACGACAGCTTCACATTGCAGAACGGCGGGGAGAAACTGAAATCCGTTTTCGGGAGCGTTCAGCGCTTTCTGTATGAAGACGCGCTGGAAGTGACCGACGTGAACGATATGGTGGGTTATATCCGGTCCCTGACCGGGATGACGGACCTGCAGAAGCTGCCGGAAGATATAATCCGGTCCGTGCTTGAGCGGAATATGTCCGACGGCGTGCTGAGGATCCCCAAGGAATACGGGATGTTCATCGCGCGTTAACCCGGCGTTCCGGGAAGACGGCGGGATCATACAGATCGGGATATGGAGGAGGAAGTATGGGCAAAATCGAAAGGTATGAAGTACACGAGGAATGGAATCATTCCGGTCTTGTCAAAGCAGGGGATTACTGTTTCCTGAGCTATTGCGTCGGCAATATCGGCGGCACGGTCGAGGATCAGATCAACGGCGCCTTTGACAATATGGAACAGCGGCTGGCCATGGTCGGCCTGACGCTTGAAAACGTTGTCCAGATGGATTGCCTGTTCCGGGACGTGTGGAATATTCCGGTGATGGAGAAGGTCATCAGGGAAAGATTCCACGGAAAGTATCCCGCCCGGAAATCCATCCAGACAAATTTTGCCCATGTCGGAGGTCCGGACGGCCTGCATTTCCAGGCGGACGCAATCGCGTACTGCGGATGACGGTATATCCATGGGGGATGAAAAGTGAAAGAAATACAGTATATTCAGCAGCCGACAGAATACCTGTGCGGCCAGGCGTGCGTCGCGATGATCGCGGGCGTGTCCGTGGACGAAGTGATCCGGGTCATGAATAATGATCAGGGAACCGGGAAAAAGGATATTGAGCGGGCGCTGGATTATTACGGGATTCCGCAGGCGAAGACGATGACAAAGGCGGATAACGGGACGCCGCTGCCGCCGGTATGCATACTCAAAGTCCTGCTTCCCCGGTATAGTCATTGGGTATTGTATTATCATGGGAAATACTATGATCCTGAGTTTGGCCTGACGGATGAACTGTATTGCAAAGCGAAAATACAGTCCTATCTGGAACTGTTTGAAGATTAATTGAAATCCGGGCGGCCGGGACGAAAAGGAGAACAAAAAAGCGAAACGAACTGATCATGACGGATATCCGGATTGTCGAACCGGCAGAAAGAGGAGAAGGAAAAATGATTCGTGAGGCAACGGTGAACGATTCGGCGGGAATTGCCGGGATTGATGTGAACAGCAGCCGATACGCGTATAAGGACATTCTTTCGGACGAATGCCTGTATCATGACCTGACCGTTGAGAACCGCGTCCCGGTCTACGAACGCTGGATCACTGAAAAACGGTTTGAAATATACGTGTACGAAGACGCCGGCACAGGGACCATTCAGGGAATGATGGGGATCGGCATGTGTGAGGACGATGATAAAAAAGGAGCCTTTGAACTTCATTTCCTGTATGTGGATCCGGAATACCTGAGAATGGGCATCGGCTCTGAAATGCTGCGGTTCTTTGAACAGACAGGCAAAGAACGAGGCTGCCCGGAATATGTCGTCTGGGTTCTGGAAGGAAACGGAATCGGACGGAACTTCTATACCAGGAACGACTACCATCCCGACGGAAAGGAAAAGATCTTCAAAAGATGGAATCAGCGGGAAATCAGATATATCAAAGGCTGATTGTTTCAGAACGGCAGGGATCGCCTGCCAGTATTCACAAGCGAGGTTTTCAGGGATGAAAATCGGTATTCTGTCTGACACCCACGATCTGCTCCGGGCCGAGGTAACCGACGCGCTCCAGGGCTGCGATTATATCCTGCATGGGGGAGATATCAGCAGCCGGCGTATCCTTGACCGGCTGGAAGAGATTGCCCCGGTAAAAGCGGTTCGCGGCAATAACGATAAGGAATGGGCTGAATATCTGCCTTTGTTCCTGGATTTTGAGCTGGGCGGACTCCGGATTTATATGACCCACAAGAAAAAGGACCTGCCCGGGGACCTGGCTGCCTATGACCTGGTCATTTACGGCCACTCCCACCAGTACGCGTCCGCCTGGCAGGAAACTGACGGAAAACGCCGAACCTTGCTGCTCAATCCCGGAAGCTGCGGACCCCGCAGGTTTGTCCAGCCGATTACCATGGCCATCCTGGAGGTTGAACCGGACGGGTGGGATATCAGGCAGATCCGGATTCCGCACGCTGACAAAGAAAGAGCGCCGAAGATTGACAGCGGCAATATCTACAGGCAGATTGAAGTTGTGGTTCACGATACGGAAAAAGGCCTGTCGGTCGATTCCATTGCCCGGAAGCGCGGGCTTGACAGGGATCTGACGGAACAGATCGTCAGGCTGTATGTAACGCACCCCGGGGTGACCGTGGACGGTATCATGACAAAGCTGGGATTGCTGGGGAAACTGTAAGACATGCCGGGTCATGCCGTTGAAAGCGTGTTTCACTTGTATTATACTGGACAGCGTACCGGAAAGATAAGCGGGCGTTGCGATCGCGGGGGGAGCGTATGAGTCATATAGAAAAGTATAAGAAGTATTTCACAAAGGAATACCTGATGGGGCCCAACTCGTTCAGGCTGCTGGATGAATTGATCCGCAGGCGGCCCGAAGACGTTTGCTTTAACCGGACGCTGGACCTGGGATGCGGGTACGCCCTCACGTCGCTGTTTATCGCGAACGAAACGGACGCGGAGCATGTATACGCGTTTGACCTCTGGATCCCCGCGACAGAAAACTACCTGAGGATACGGGATAACGGCCTGGAGGACAAGATCATTCCGATCCACGGGGACGCCATGGACATGCCGTTCGCGCAGGATTATTTTGATGCCGTTATCAGCGTGGACGCGTATCATTATTTTGGATGCAAAGAAGGCATATTCACCGAAAAAATATTGCCGTACGTCAAAAAAGGCGGTTCGGTGATGATTGTTGTTCCCGGACTGAAGGAGCAGCCGCGGGGCGAGCTGAAACAAGTTTTTGAGACATGGGCGGAAGGCGATGATTCGGAACTGTTCAAAACCGCTGCCTGGTGGGAGAAGCTGCTGAAGGACGAGTGCAAAGACCGGTGCAGGATCGAAGTCAGGGAAGCGGAGTGTTATAATATCGCCTGGCAGGAGTGGTTTGAATCGGGGCATGAATTCGGCCTGCGCGACAAGTCGTTTTTGGACAGGGGGCTGTATGATATCCTGAATTTCCTGCTGATCTATGTCAGGAAAGAATGATATCGGTCCATCCCGGAAAGATGATGGAAGAAACGCTCCGCAGGGGGGCGGCAGATATGCGCCATAATTTCCTTTTTGATCTGGACCAGACGTTGCTGGACTTTCACGCCTCGGAACATAAGGCCCTCGGCATTGTACTCACCCGGAACGGGCTTTCGTTCTCGGAGGAAATCTACCAGGCGTTCAAAGCCTGCAACAAAGCCCTCTGGCTGGAGCTGGAAAAGGGGACGATCACGAGGACGGAACTCTTTATGAGGAGATTCCGGGATGTTTTCACGCGGTGCGCGGGGGACGCGTCGGGGCTAGATCCGCTGGCGGTCAACGATGAGTTCATCAGGACAATGTCCGTGAACGGCGTTCTGATGGACGGCGCGCTGGATTTTGTGAAGAGGGTAAAGGAAGGGATCCCGTTCGCCAGGATCTATATTGCCTCCAACGGAGCGACGGTGAACGCAAAGGGCAGGATTGCCTCCACGGGCCTTGACCGGTATATCGACGGCTTGTTTATCAGTGAGGATATGGGCGTGACAAAACCGGCCGCGGAATTCTTCGATATCTGCCTGGAACGGATCGGGGAGCCCAGGTCGTCATGCATCATGATCGGCGATTCGCTTTCTTCGGATATGCTCGGCGCAAAGAACGCTTCCCTTGATTCCGTATGGTTCATGCCGTCCGGAGATATAGGGAAAGCAATGGAGGAATACAGTATTGACTATTGCGCGGCCTCCTTTGACGAACTGTACAGCGTTCTTGAAAAGTGGTCGGCAGTTCCGGACGGGAAGTGACGCGGGACGGCCCGCGCTTTGAAACGCCTTGCCGGTTCGGGAGAATAATCCGTGAAAAGAGATGACTGTTTGATGAATGTGGTTTTTGAATCTGAGAATATCCTTTATGTGCAGCCTTCTTTTGACCTGATTCCTGACTATCTTGAAATGGTCAATGATATCGAGCATGTCGCCCGCTTTATCGGTGAGCGCCGCGAACCTTACACAGAGGAAGAAGAGCGGCGTTATATGCAAAGCAAAATGGATCAGCATGCCACCATGTTTTCAATGCTGGAGAAAGATACCCATCAGTTCATCGGAAATATCGAGTTTATGAACCGGAAGGGCGATGAAGCGGAATGGGGAATCGTCATGACGCGTAAAATGCAAAACAAGGGATACGGCACGGAGGCATTGAAGAGATCCGTCGAATACGGCTTTACGGAACTGGGCCTTCGGAGGATTTATCTTGCCGTATATACCGACAATTTACGCGCGATCCATGTATATGAAAAATGCGGATTCAAAGAATTTGACCGGAATGACGTGGATGCCTTTATGGAGATCATGCGCGACCCGGGCGGGCCCGGTTGCTGACGCGCGTGCCGCAACGGATGGCGTATTCACCACTGTCATATGAACCGGGGGCGGGAAATGATGATCTGTAATCTGGAGTACCGGAAAGCGGGAACAGCGGAAATTGACCTGCTGACGAAAACGAGAATCGAAGTGCTGCTCGCCGCCAACAACCTGCCGGACAGCACAGAGATGGGAGAAGTTGAAAGACAGTCGCGGGCTTATTATATGAATGCGATCCCCGCCGGAACGCATACGGCTTTTCTGGCTTTTGACGGGGACCGGTTTGTCGGCGCTGGCGGGATCAGCTACTATCAGGTGATGCCGACATACCGCAATCCGACCGGCAGGAAGGCGTATATCATGAATATGTATACCCGCCCGGAATACAGGCGGAGGGGGATCGCCCGCCATATGCTGGACCTGCTGGTTCAGGATGCCCGGGAAAAGGGCGTGAGCTTCGTTTCCCTGGAAGCCACGGCGGCAGGGCGGCCGCTTTATGAAAAATACGGGTTTACCGCAATGACCGGTGAGATGGAATTGCTGCTGCCCCTTTGATAACCGCGGATTCCTGCCTGCCGGGATGCTTCCGCGGCAGGCTGGCTTCAGCAAAAAGAAACAGGCGGCAATACCGGCAGGACAGCGGCGGGTACGGGGATAGCGGAAGCAACAGACAGTTGCTTGCGTCTGTACGGCGGACAGGTTATGATGCGGATGAAGTAATGACAGGGAGGTCTCATCAATGTCAACATGCGATATCCTGAAGGAATTGAGGGAAAAACACAACATGACCCAGGAGGAATTAGCCGAGCGGGTGCTGGTGACGCGGCAGGCCGTAAGCCGCTGGGAGACCGGAGAAACCCAGCCGAATACGGAAACACTCAAGCTTTTATCCCGGGAATATGATGTTTCCATCAATACCCTGCTGGGCTCCCCGAGGCAGCTTTTCTGCCAGTGCTGCGGGATGCCGCTGAATGAGGATCAGATGATCAGTAAAGATCCGGACGGATTCTTTAACGAGGATTATTGCAAATGGTGTTATACGGATGGAAATTTTACGTATACGTCAAAGGACGCGCTGATCAATTTCATGATCGAACATATGCCAAATCCGGAAGGACTGCCGGCGGAAGACCGGCGAAATCAGTATGACGGATGGCTTTCCCAGCTGAAGCACTGGAAATAGTCTTTCCGCGCACCCCGGCGGTCAGGGCGTTTCACCGGGGCGCTTCTTTTTGCGCCGGCTTGCTTTTCATGACAACTACAGATCAAATCCACGGCAGGGAGTAAACCTGACCGGTTTCCGCGGGGCATAAAGCTCCGCGGTTTTTCTTTGGAATCCCAAAACAGGCCGCGGGGCATATTGACATATGTCATCAATTGGTGCATGATTATAATTGACATATGTCAGAAAGGGGATATTATGCCAAGACCAGTCAGATGCCGGCGAATTGAGCAGATGCCGATTTATCGCAGTTTTTCTCCCGATGACGCGACAGCCGCCGAGAGCGTCCGAATGACGGTGGACGAATACGAAGCGTTACGGCTTCTGGATGACGAAGGTCTCACCCAGGAAGCCTGTGCAGCCCGAATGAACATCGCCCGCACAACGGTTACGGCGATCTATGACAGCGCGAGAAAAAAGGTGGCGGATGCGCTTGTCCGCGGGAAACGGCTGCTGATTACAGGAGGCTGCTGTGAATATGAGCCTGTGGAAATTGATCAGATCATAATGGAGAAAGGAAGGAATACAATGAGGATTGCGGTCACTTATGAGAACGGAGAGGTTTTCCAGCATTTCGGCCATTCCGGACAGTTCAAGCTGTACGATGTTGCGGATGGAAAGATTGCAGGCGAGCAGGTTGTGGATACGAACGGCAGCGGACACGGCGCGCTGGCCGGATTCCTGCAGGCGGCCAAAGTCGACGCCCTGATCTGCGGAGGGATTGGAATGGGTGCCCAGATGGCGCTGGCGGATGCCGGGATCAAACTGTACGCCGGGGTTCAGGGATCCGCGGACGTGGCGGCAAAGGCCCTCGCGGCCGGAACGCTGGCGTATGATCCTGACGCGCGCTGCGACCATCATGGACACCATCACGACGGAGACTGCGGACACGATCACTGCGAAGATCATCACTGCCATGGAAACTGAGGCGGACAGGCCGGGCGGTATGGAATGGGGACAGGGGACATCCCCTGCCTCTTTCGGGAGATATCAGAATGAATCTGTTGTTTGATCTGTTTCTGGCTTTTGCGAAGATCGGCCTGTTCACCTTTGGCGGCGGATATGCCATGATCTCGCTGATTGAGCATGCCTGCGTGGAGCAAAAGCAGTGGATCACGCATGACGAGATGATGAATGTCACGGTGATCGCGGAATCCACGCCGGGGCCGATTGCCATCAATTGCGCGACCTATGTCGGTTATAAACAGAAAGGACTGATCGGCGCGGCGGCAGCGACAGCCGGAATGGTGCTTCCGTCTTTCTGTATCATTTTCCTGATCTCCATGGTTCTGGATCGTTTTCTGGAGATCGCGTGGATCGCGCATGCTTTCATGGGAATCAAAATCGCCGTCGGCATCCTGATCCTGGACGCCGCCATCCGGATGATCAGGAAGATGCAGAAAAAGCCGATACCGCTCACTATGATGTGCTGCGCCTTCATCAGCATGCTGTTGATTGATATCTTTGCGTTGCGGGTGTCCTCCATTACACTGATGCTGATTGCGGCGGTTATCAGTCTTTCCCTGTTCCTGATGAAGCGCAATACCGGAAAGGCGGGCGCGGCGAAATGATTTATGTTGATTTGCTGACCGGCTTTCTGAAAGTTGGCTTGTTTTCTTTCGGAGGAGCATACGGGGCAATCCCGCTGATCAGGGATGTGGTGCTTTCCGGCGGCTGGATTGAGGATGAAATGCTGACATACATGATTGCGGTCAGCGAAAGTACGCCGGGACCGATTATGGTCAATCTGGCGACCTATGTGGGCAGTTCACAGGCGGGTTTTTGGGGCGCGCTGACAGCGACATCGGCCGTCGTACTTCCATCCTTCATCATCATTCTGCTCATCATGGTCCTATTGAAAAAGGCGCTGAAGAATCCGTATGTTCAGGCCGTCCTGCGCGGCCTGAAACCATGCATGATCGGGATTATCCTTGCGACCGGTGTATTCATGATCCTGCGGCGTTTCGCCGGCGGCGCCGGGGCGTTTTCACCCGATACTACGGCGATGATCCTGACGGTTGTTCTTGCCGGGATTTATTTTGGGTCGGGGAAAATCCTGAAGAAAGGTGTTTCACCCATCGGTTTGATTTGTATTTCCGCCTTGGCCGGGATGATCGCGTATGGGTTTTAGTAAGAATCAGAACAATCCGCATGAAAAAACCACAACGCGCGATACCCCGGACGGCTGCTTTCTGTCAGCGGCCGGAGATGAAAAAGGAACGCCCGGATAACATGAGCGGCATTGCCCGTGAGATTAAAACAACAGGAGGGAAGACAAAAATGGACTTTTCGGCATTTGACGTGAAGAAGATGGATGAATACGCCGCGAAGGCAAAAGAGGCTTGGGGAAACACTCCGGCGTATCAGGAATATGAACAGAAAGCCAAAGGCAGATCCGAAGCGGAGACGATGGAACTCAGCAGGCAGATGATGGATATCTTTGCTGAATTCGGCGCGATCCGGGACGGGGAACCATCCTCCCCGGAAGCCCGGGCATTGGTTCGCAAACTGCGGGACTTCATCTCATCCCATTACTATACCTGCACGGATCAGATTCTTTCCGGCCTTGGGCAGATGTACGCGGCCGGAGGCGAAATGGCGGACAACATTGACCGCTATGGCGGAGAAGGAACCGCGGTTTTTGCCGGTCAGGCGATCAGGGTATTCTGTGACAGGCAATGAAACAACGCTCCCGGAGGCTTCCTGAAAAGGTGGGATTTCGCCGGGAGGCACTCCATAATCGCAGAAAATCCTTTTTCCGTGTAGACAGGGAAGGAGGATTTTGTTATGCTGACGGAAGAAAAGATCCGGCATTTTTGATTTGTTTCTTTACGGAGGATCGTGTGGAAAAGCTGTACTTTGAGATTCCGGGTATTGGGAGAAAAGAGGACGCCGTTGACTACATCCGCGAATTTCATGAGTATCAGTCAGAGATCAACGGTACCGGCGGACTGGACAGGTTTACGGATAACTATGACGGATGGCTCGAAAAACTGGAGCAGGATTATACAAGAATACCGAACGAGGAGAAAGTGCCTGCCCGGACATTCTTCCTGGTCCGGGACGCGGACCGGCGGATCGTGGGCATGATCAATATCCGCCTCTGCCTGAATGAGAGATTAAGCCGCTACGGCGGTCATATGGGATACAGTATCAGGCCGACAGAAAGAGGGAAGGGATACAACAGGATCAATCTCTACCTGGGCCTGAAAGTCTGCGACGCGCATGGAATTGACAAGGTGTTTATGGATGCCGACCTGAATAACCCGGCTTCCTGGAAGACGATGGAAGCGCTGGGCGGCGTAAGGATCAGGGAATATTACGATGACGTATATGCGCACTGCACGGTGGTCGATTATCATATCGACGTCAAAAAAGCCCTGCGCGAACATCCGGAATATGAAGATATGACATGCTGAACCGACGATATGCCGATCCGGAGGAAACGATGAAGAAGAATTACCGGAAAACACTGCTGGCCTGCTATCTGGCGTTCATCACCCAGGCAATCTGCGCCAACTTTGCCCCGCTGCTGTTTCTGAAATTCCATACGGACTATACGGTCTCGCTGGGGCAGATCGCGCTGATCCCGACCGCCTTTTTCCTGACGCAGCTGCTGGTGGATGTTTTCTGCGCGCGGTTTGTGGATTCCATCGGCTACCGGCGCAGCGTGGTGGCTTCCGAAGTCGCCGCCGGTCTCGGCCTGGCGGGCCTGGCCGTTCTTCCGGACCTGTTCGCGGACCCGTTTGTCGGGAT
>JAEEGL014778269.1_pt1 | contig 17342 bp, 20 predicted proteins | sample 9134231 | NCBI WGS metagenome assembly JAEEGL01 (sample SAMN16246548, study PRJNA631951) | gut metagenome | biome: gut microbiome; feature: rumen; material: fiber-attached | host: Bos | place: Iran: Karaj | collected 2018-10
AAAACATCGTCACCTTCTTCTCCTTTAATTGTGTCGTCTCCACTTCCTCCTTCAGCGTAATCCCAACCTTCTCCGCCTAATATACTGTCGTTCCCTCCGTTTCCAAATAACATATCATCATTTTCTGTTCCTAATAATGTATCATTTTCATCAGTACCTGTAATTATAGTCATAGTGAATATACCCCTCTCATAGTAACATTACACATTGCAAGTATAGCATGCTTAAAATTCTATTTGAAAATTTTTACATTAATTTACATGTAGTAATTTATTTTACACAATTTGAAAATTTTGTTATTATTTTTTGTATAAGCTATTGTGTGGAAAACGAATTTAAAAATATGGAAAATAATAAAATAACAGAAAATTCTTCTTATGAAAATTTAAATAAAGTAATAAGACCTTGGGGATACTATATAAATCTTGTTGCGGAGAAAAAAACGTTAACAAAAGTAATTTGTGTTCATCCTAAACAAAGACTTTCTTTGCAGTCTCATAATTTTAGGAGTGAGCATTGGATTGTTATTGAGGGTAAAGGAGTTGTTATATTGGGTGAAGATAAATATGAGCTTAGTATTGGGCAATGTATAGATATTCCTTTAAAATCAAAGCACTCTTTACAAAATCCTTACAATACCGATTTAAAAATAATTGAAGTTCAAATGGGTGAATATCTTTCTGAGGATGATATAATTCGATATGAGGATATTTATGGCAGAGTTTAGCTATTTTTACAATATTTTATAATTGGACAAATTTCACAATTTGGCTTTACAGGTTTGCAAATGTTTTGTCCGAAAGTAACTAATTGCGTATTAAAATCCAACCATAGTTCTTTTGGTAATTTTTTCCTCAGTTCAAGCTCTGTTTCATCCGGTGTATTGGTTTTTACATAACCTAATCTGTTACAAATTCTGTGAACATGTGTATCAACACAAATAGCCGGAATACCAAAGCCTTTTGCAAGTGTTAAGTTTGCTGTTTTCCTTCCGACTCCTTTAAATTTACATAATTCATCTATATCATTAGGAACATTTCCGGAATATTCTTTTATAATTTTTTCAGATAATTCAAAAATTTGTTTTGCTTTATTTTTATAAAAACCGACAGGATAAATTGCTTTTTCAATTTCCGAAATATTAATCTTAATCATCTCTTGCGGAGTTACAGCGAGCTTTTTTAGGCGCATTGATGCTCCAAATGTAACTTCATCTTTAGTTCTCAGGCTAAGTATACAAAAAATTAGCACTAAATAAGGGCTTTTAAGCTCTTCCATGAAAATTACAAAATCCGAATATTTCATTTTCGTACACTTAATTAAATTTACTATCTCAAAAATTTTATCTTCTTTTTTCATATTTGCTCCGTTTTTATAATTATTAATTGTCTAAAATACACGATATGAGAGGGTTGCAGACTTTTTTAAAATATGCTATAATTGTAGTAGAAGAACAAAAGGACCAGAGGCATGGAAAATACGCTACCTTATAACATACGGCTTTTTTCAAAGATACCTGTAACATTTATTGCATACCTGATTCTTTTATCTATAATTCTAAACCATAATATCTATTTTGAAAATAAAGTAAAAGCACATGAAATCATATCACAAACAATCCATAACAATACGTACACAAGCTCGGTTCCCAATACCGGGCTTTTTTTTTCAAAAGATGAGGAACAAAAAGTTTGGGATAGCAGTGTTAAACAAAGATATGCGAATGGTGGAATTTTAACGGTTGCACCGGGGATTAAGCATATAAAATTAACAAAGTATTATAATTCCAGACCCGTAAAAATAAATGTAATTGAAGTAAATCAAAAACTGAATGAAAATTTGGCAATAAAACCTTCGCTTGCTTCTACTCGGCTTAACAGAAAAGCAAGTATAAGGAGTATTGCTCAAAAAGAAAATGCAATAGCAGCAGTAAACGGTTCTTTTTTTAAACCGCAAACAGGAGTGCCTCTTGGTACGATGATGATTGATGGAGATATTTTAACAGGACCTATATATAACAGAGTAGCTTTAGGTATAACTGATACAAATGAATTTAAAATGGACAGAGTTAATCTGAATGCAACACTGAAATCTGAAAAGAATAATTTAAGAATAGATAATATAAATCAACCTAGAATGTTATCAACTTACATACTTGTTTATACGGAAAAGTGGGGTGAAAATTCACCGCCATCTCCAAAATATGGTGCACAGATAGCAATATTGAATAATAAGATTATAGAAGTAAGCGACGGTTCTTTACCTATTCCAAAAAACGGATATGTTATATCAGGTCCAAGGAAAATGTTAGAACCGTTTTTTAATGCTGAAAATATAGAAATAGAAATGAAACCGCAAAATTCTGATTGGGATAATGTTGTTCATATAATAAGCGGAGGACCGTATTTAGTAAAAAACGGTGAAGTTTTTGTTGATGTTACTGAAGAAAAACTGGGGTCAATAACGGGATATAACCCAAGAACAGCAATTGGTTATACTAATGATAATAAATTTATTATGGTTACTGTTGATGGCAGGGAGGATGCTTCAATAGGAATGACATTAACGCAGCTTGCTTATTTTATGAAGCAAATCGGTTGTGTAAATGCAATGAATTTAGATGGGGGAGGTTCAAGCTTGATGTATTTAAACGGTAATATAGTAAATACCCCCTCAGTAAAAGGAGGTATTGCTATAAGTAATGCTCTTGTGATATATGAATCAAAATATGAAACAGCCTATAATAAATAATTAAGCTGTTTTATAAATTCTTTCATTTATCTCAGGTTCGCCTACTTTTTTTAAAAGTTTTTTTACAACTTTTGGCATTTGACAAACAAATGAATAATTGCCTGCGCCAACTGCACATTCCGAACAATTTCTTTGTGATTGATAGCAATAAATAGCTTGTGTTGTCCAATTCTTTGTTATTGAACCGGATATAACACCCTTTGTTTTTGGCGCTATTTTTTTTACTGTCTTATTTTTTAGTATTGGTGACATGTATAAATTACCTTAAAACTATACCAAATTTATAATACAACTCTGAATGTTTATTTAAATCATCTTTTTGTTGTATATTTATCATATTTGCATGATAAATTATTAAAAGGACATTCGCTTTTTATTTATCTTTATGCTATATTTTTCGCATGAAAAAGTATATTACAATATTAATTATTTTATTTTCTTTATTAACTAACGTTGTATTAGCTGACGATTACTCTCTTCTTATGAAAAAGGGGTATGTAGCCTATGAAAAAAAAGATTATGCAAATGCAATAAAGTATTTTACACAAGTTCCCAAAGATTACCATACAATTGAAATGGTTATTTGCCTTGCAAATAGTTATGAAAGTTATGGTGATGTTAAATCTGCTGTTATGCTTTTAGAATCTTTAAACAGTGAGAATAGTGCTAATTATGGAGCTTTTTACAATTTAGGTAACATATATCAAAAAGCACAGGTTTATAAAACCTCCATAAAAGCTTACAAAACAGCTATAAAGTTAAATCCTCAATTTTCTGATGCTTATTATAATTTAGGTATCAGTTATTACAATACGAATCAGATATCCAAAGCTTACTATGCTTTTAAAGATACTATAAGACTTAATCCTAATAATATTAATGCTTATTATAACCTTGGTGTATGTTGTGAGCGTTTAGGTCAGCCAAAAGAGGCAAAACAATATTTTGATAAAGTAAAAAGTGTTGAGGGAGAAAACTTTAAAAATTAAATTATTTATTTATTTTTTTAAGGAGTTCTATTCCGTTATCTTCATTTTTTTGGTCTTTTAAAATCCTTGTAGGAAGACCGGCATGGTGAATTTTGGGAATTAAATCTTTTGCTTTTATTGATACCGGTGCAAGAACATCATCATCGGAATCTTGATAAATAAAATACAATTCTCCGTCTTTTCCTAATTTTGAATCAATTATAGTAAGCTCATGCCCGCCGATAATTTTGTTATTTTTATCTGTTTCTGTTACGCCTATTATTACATTAACACCTGATTTTAATGAAGCCAAAAGATGCTCTTTAACCATTTCTGGCGGAGTTGTATAACCTGTTAAAATTGAATTGTCGTCAACAATTTGATAAGTTAAAGAAGTTTTTTCTCCTTCATTGTTTATAATTGTTTCGGTAAATGTTTTTTCAAATTCGGTTAAACCTGTATCATTTGTGCTTAAGCTTCCGTATCTTTTATCGGTTAAGGAATTGTATGTTCCTTGACTGCCTAATTGCATAAAAGCTGATTGCAAAAGAACATCAATGCTGCCTCTTTCCATAGGATTTGTTTTTGTTGCTTGTACTCTTGCTCTGATAATAGCATCTCTGTCCGGGGCAATTTTTAATTGGGCTTTTTCCCAATCTTGAGAGAGTACGTCTGCATTAAATAATTTTAAAATATATACGGAATCTAAAAGATTTTTAGAAATATCTTTCATTTTTATATTTGAAATTACTGACATATCAGGAGAAGTAAAGCCGGCTACAAGTCTTGCAAATTCAGCAGGTTTCTTATCTGCTAGATTGAATTCAACGCTGGCTGCAACACAACTGGCACTGTTTTGTACATCTATATCCTCTGTGGATTTTGGAGAATTAGGTTCATTATTGTGTTGTGCTTTTTGTACTAAAGTTTTTGCCACACTGTCAGGTATGTGTCCGAATTTTTGTTGAACTGTAAAAGGATTAGCAATACGTTCTAATGTTTCAGATAATATCTTTTTATTATCTAAACCTTGTATTCTTGGAGTAGTAAGTATCTTGTATAAATTTTCAATTGTTGAGGAATTATCGTTGGAATCTTTTAATTTTAATTTTCCTGTTTTTTTAAGAATTTCCAAGTTCTTTCTGTCTTTTCCTGTTACTGAATTATATATTTCATTGTATGCTTTGTTTTCAGCTAGTGTATTTTGCAAAGGAGAAAAGACATTAGAGAAAAAACCTTTAAATGCAATTTTTTCATATTCATTTTGTTCTATTTGTGAGGCTTCTTTCTTTTGTACGGAAGAAAGATTATTATAAGAAAGCGGAATGCAGTTTATTTTATTTACAATCATGACTACTCCTTACAATAATACTAAAACAAAAAAAATAAAAAATTGCTAAATAGTATTAAAAAAATATTTGTATAAATTATTTTTGGCAGTAATGTATTGCAATATATCAAACAATTTTAACTAATCATTTGATCAACTGTTAATATAAGTATGCCTGAAGCACCTAAAGCTTTTAATTTATCAATACTTTCATAAACTTTATTCTTATCTACTACAACATGCATAACAACATCTTTGTCATTACCATGCAAAGTTGTTACTGTAGGAGAACTGAGTCCCGGTAAAAATGATTTTACTTCATCCAAAGCAGTTTTAGGAATATGTGCCATTAAATATTTTTTGTTTTTAGCATCAAGTGCTGAATGTATGGCTCTTATAAAAGAATTTATTTCATCTGTTTTGGTTTTTGAAATATTTGGAGAACCAATAATTACTGCGGACGATTCAAATATTTTTCCGATAATTTTTAATTTATTGGCTTTTAGAGTAGAGCCGCTTGATGTGATATCAACAATAACATCAACTAATCCCATTCTGGGCATGATTTCTGTTGCTCCTTCTACTTTTGCAATATCTGCTTTTATTCCGTTTTCGGAAAAATATTTATTTGCAACATTAGGAAATGAAGTTGCTACTCTGACGCCGTCAGGCAAGTCTTTTATACTGTTATAATCATCTTCTTCTTTTGCTGCAACAATCATTGTACATTCACCAAAATCTAATTTTAATAAACTTTCCACATCAAGCATTGATTCATTAACAATATCAATGCCGGTAAAACCTACATCACATGCACCGGTATGAACAAAACCAGGTATATCTCTTGTTCTTACAAAAATTATTTCATATTTTCCGTCATGCGTTTTTACGCTCAAAGTTCTCTCTGATTTCGCAGGAAAGTTTAATCCTGCTCTGTTCAATAATTCAAATATATCATCTGACATTCTTCCCTTATTGGGAATTGCTATTTTTAATCCTTCCATAAATAAAACCTCAAAATCTTTTAACTGAAAAAATTATATCATAAATCAATTTCTGATATTTATATAAATTTTTCTTAAATTATTTGTCTATTTGTCAGCTATAGTATAAACTGATAGTATATTGCAGGAGGTTGCATGACAAATTCTGATCAGGGAAAAAGTAAAATTTTATTGGTTGATGATGATAAGTTGGTAACTAAGACACTTACCTTTCTTCTCAAAGCTCAAACTGATTATATAATTTTTGCATATAATTCACCTGTTGAGGCACTTGAGTTTCTAAAAGATAATGACGTAAATTTAATAATATCCGATTTTTTGATGCCTGATATGGACGGTATAGCTTTTCTTTCTGAAGCTAAAAAGCTTACCTCTGCTACAATGATACTTCTGACAGGTTATGCTGATAAAGAGAATGCTATAAAAGCAATAAATGAAGTGGGTTTATATAAATATATTGAAAAACCTTGGGATAATGATGAATTATTAATAAATATAAAAAACGGATTAGAAAGAAATCAACTTGTTGATACTATAAAAGCCCAAAAAGAAATAGAAAGATTGAGAAATGATTTTATAGCAACTCTTACTCATGATTTAAGAACCCCTTTGCTTGCTGCAATTCAAACATTAGAATTCTTTTTAGACGGTACATTAGGTGATATTACGGAAAATCAAACAAAAATTTTATCCACGATGCTTCATTCAAATCAAGATATGTTAGGTTTAGTAAATGCTTTACTTGAAGTTTATCGATATGAAGCAGGTAATTTTACACTTTGCAAGGATAAATTTTCGATTTCGGATTTAATTCAAAAATGTGTTGATGAAGTTAAATCTTTGTATGAAAAGAAGAATATTGAATTAGTATTACCGATTAATGATAATGTTTTTGTTTACGGTGATAAGCAAGAGATTAGACGTGTTATTGCTAATTTTCTTGGTAATGCTATTGCACACACTCCTCAAAACGGTAAAATAACTTTGGCTGTTAATACAGATGCTGAATATACAACATTTAGTGTTACCGATACGGGCAGTGGTATTTCAAAGGAAGATGCAGAAAAGTTATTTAACAGATTTTCTCAAGGTACTTCAAAAAAACGTTCAACCGGCACAGGTTTAGGGTTATATCTGAGCAGACAAATAATAGAAGCACATGACGGAAAGATAGGTTTAGACAGCACGTTAGATGTTGGCAGTACATTTTATTTTAAATTAAAGAATAATGATAATTAATTTATAAGGAGCAAGTATGAGTAACAATATTAAAGTTTTGTTAGTTGAAGATCAAGAGCTATTCAGAATGGGAATAGAAGTCAGTATTGGAAAGATGGAGGGTATTGAGCTGGCAGGGCAAGCCGCAAACGGTTTGGAAGCTGTAGAAAAAGCTATTGCTCTCACACCGGATGTTATATTAATGGATATAGGTTTGCCGGAGATTGACGGAATTGAAGCTACTAAAAGAATAAGAGATAATCACCTTAATTCTAAAATATTAATGTTTACCTCTCGTGAATCTCAAGAAGATGTATTTGCGGCATTAAGAGCAGGTGCGGACGGTTATGTGATGAAGGGAGTTAACCCGCAGCAGTTATCCTCGGCTATTACTGCTGTTAATGAAGGTACTGCTTGGCTTGATCCGGCTATTGCGAAGCTGGTTTTGCAAAGTGCTACTTCGCAAGCTAGTTCTTCTAAGGATCCTGCTCAATTTATAAAAAATTGCGGGCTAACATCCAGAGAAATTGAAGTGTTGAAATTAATTGTTGACGGTATGAAAAATCCTGAGATTGCGGAAACATTAGTTATTTCTATTGCAACTGCGAAAGCTCACGTTCATAGTATTTTACAAAAACTATGTGTTGAAAACAGAACTCAAGCTACAATTACTGCAATAAAAGAAGGTATTATTCAATGATTAAATACTTTGCTGCTATTTTTGCAGCCTGTATTTTGTTGATAAATTATACTTTTGCTGATGATCCAAACAGAGAACCATCTCATTTATATGATGAAATTTTAAAAAAATCTAATTATGAAACCGAAAAATATAATAGTCCGCCAGGTTCAAGAGAATTGAATTTGTTTGGTTTAAATAAGGTCGGTCAGTATAATCTTAATGCGGTTGCTTCTCCTGATTTTCAATATATAGTTTACAGTGAGGTTTATTTTAATCCAAAAGAGAGGCAAACAGCGGGGGCGGTATACTTAATTGAACCGCCTATGGGTATTGATAAAGTTCAGGCGCTTTTAACTCTTTCTACAAAAGATAAAAAGCAAACTCCTATAATAGAAACGAGATTTAATAAGCTTATACCTTACAAATTTAATACATTTACAGTTGTTGATTGGAACAGAGCTTCTGACAAGGTTCTTATAAAGGAGTATATCGGCGAAAATTATTCTGCTATATACGGTGTTAAACTTTATATTTATGATTTTTCTTCGGAAAAATTGATAAGTTTGAACAAATTAAGGGATTTTGTTATAGATTATTATCTGAACAACAAAAACATATATTTAGAAGATTACAACTGGCGTATACTTCCTTTAGGCTTTAGTTCTGCCAATGAAAATAAAGTTCTTGCCGAGGTTTATACATACAGAAATCAATCTCCTGTATTTTTTGGATTATGGTCAGTAACTGTTGACGGAAGTTCGGTAGAATTAGTTTCATTAGAAAAGAAGGATGTTAAAGTTTCTTCTAACGGTATATCATTAAAGTTCAAACGTGATTTAGAAGATATAATTATGGAGCAAAAAGAAAAAGATGCAAAAAAATATCCGTATATTATCCCAACAAGAAGCAAATAAAATCTCATATATATTGGAAAATGATGGAGTAATAGCTTTTCCTACCGATACGGTTTGGGGTTTGGGATGTAATCCTGATAATAAAAAAGCAGTTGAGAAAATTTACAATTTAAAAGCTAGAGATGCCAAAAAACCCCTGATTTTAATGAGTTCAAGTTTAGACTATTTAATTCCTTATGTTAAAAATTTATCTGGTGAAGAAAAAGATATGGCAGAGAAATTTTTTCCCGGTGCGTTAACAATAATTACTGAAAAATCTTCACGAACACAAAATTTTGTTACTTCAAATTTGGAGACTGTTGGGATAAGAGTTCCTAATCATAAAGTTTTTATGGAAATTGCTAATCTTGCTCCCAATAAAGTCCTTGCTACAACAAGTGCAAATTTATCGACTCAGCCAAGTGCATTGAAAAAAACGGATGTACAAAAATACTTTGGTGAAAAACTCGATTATATTGCGGATGATTTTGGGTACTTTTCAGAAAACTTGGAATCGACTATAATAGTTTTTAAGAATAATGGTTGGCATGTATTAAGACAAGGAGTAATTAAGATTGGGAACATATGATTTTAAAAAGCAAAAAATTGCAATAGGTTCAGACCATGCCGGTTTTGATTTAAAAAAAGAAATAATTGCATTACTGGAAAAATTAGAGATGGAATATTATGATTTTGGTGTATATGATAAAGCCCCGTCTGATTATCCTTATATAGCAAAAGAAGTTGGATTAGCTGTTGCAGAACATGAGTTTGATAAAGGAATTTTGATTTGTGGCAGTGGTTTAGGTGTGTGTATTGCGGCTAATAAAGTTGTTGGAATTAGAGCTGTTACCTGCCATGAAACTTATTCAGCGAGAGTATCTCGTACTCATAATGATGCAAACGTTCTTACTATGGGAGCCAGAGTGATAGGTGTGGATTTAGCCAAGGATGTTGTTACGACATGGTTAAAAACAGAATTTGAAGGCGGACGCCATCAAGTTAGAGTTTCAATGATAGAGAATTAGGCATGGGAAAATCTAAACAACGTATATTATCCGGTATTAGAAGAAATAATACCGATTTGAAAATCACAAGAAGTCAAGCTATTCAAATGGTTGTTGCGGAAATTTATGACAACCCTGCGAGTTTGCATGCAAAAGAGCTTATTACTCTTTTTGGGCTCTCTGCTGATGAACTTGGTGAAGCAGGCATGGATTATGAACATCTTTGCTCTCTAGGCAGGGTTATTGTTTAATACTTTTCCTATTTGAAACCTTTCTAATTTCTTTGCAAAATTTTCAGGGATTTCATAAAGTGTATTTCCTGTTTTTGTATTAACACATATTTGCATTGTAGACCCTTTTAGAATTTTTTCTTTTGATATTGCATCAATAATTAAATATTTGATAATTAAGCAAGGTTCAATTTCTGCAATTTCAGCTTTTACTATAATTTTTTGATTAAATACGCATGGTTTTATATATTTTACATCAAGTTTTGCTACGGGATACATTATATTATCCAGTTTCATATCGTTGTATTCGTACCCTATGAATTTTAATAAGTTACATCTGGCTTCTTCAAAGTATTTGATATAATTCCCATGCCAGACGACATTCATTGGGTCTAAATCATAAAAAGGTATTTGTATTTCTGTTTCAAATTCTGCTTTAATCATAAAAAATGCCTTATATTATAACTCTTTTTCGAGTATACCTGAAGAAAAAACTTTGTCATCACCCGAATAGGTATAATTTATAGAATTTTCATTATTTTCTAATAAAAGTGTTATTATTTCTTCAGGTTTTATTATATTAGAAAATTTAATTTTTTTCGCTTGTTTTATCTTGACGTTCGGAAAATTGTATTCACTAAACCATTGTGCAAAGTATAATTGTACTACCCCTGGCACTATTGGTATAATATTAAAATGTCCCTTAAAAAAGTTTGAATTTTTTGGAAATAGTAACTTTATACTGATTTTATTGATATTTTCCTGCATATTAATAACAAGAGGAAAAGAAAGATTAATAGAAAACAGTCTTTCAAGTTGCTCTTTATCAATTTTTGACATTTGATTTCTGGGAATTTTTTCCAAAAATCTGAATTTTTGAGGAGTAATTTCCGATATTTCAGACACGCATTGTTTTAATCTTTTTATGAGTTCTGAAGGTGAATTTTTTATGTAATATTTTATTCCCTTTTCATTTAATACTATTGCAGCGGCCATTTTTTCGGAATATTTAAAACAGTAGCTCTCTTTTACAAATTCACTTTTGTTTAATTGATTTTCAATTTCAATAGCATTTATTCTTTTCTCCTGAATTTTTAAAGTTCTGTCATTTCTGCCTTTTAGAATAAAATTATTTTCATCAATGAATTCAATATCATCATTCATAATAAGGCTTTCTTCTAGTATAAATTTAGATTTTAGAATAGTTTGTTCTTTATTTTTTTCTATTTTGACATTTTTAAACTTGGTTATTATTGAATTGTTATAAGAAGTAGAATATCCTATGGTACAAGTTTCTGTTGAACCATAACTGTTAAATATCATGGAATATCCGTTAAAGTATTCATAGCAGTACTCTTTTAGTTTATCGCCTGCCGTGAAAATTAGTTTAGGTAAATTTTCTTTTTCCTGTTCAAATTTAACAACTTTTTCCAAGAATGAAGGGGTAGAGATAAGAATAGTATTTTTGTTATGAATTTGATTTGTGTAATAAACTTTATTTGTATCAAATAATACTTCATTAAAAAATGCAAAAATAAAGCAGTAAGCAAACGGAAAAAGATGTGTTAATCGAGCTGTGGTCCTTATTTCTGTACCGTTTGTAATAAATTCTTTGCAATAAGTTATAATTTCTTCCGTCTCAATTATAAAATTTTCAAGGGAGTGTTTAACCGGTTTTGGTATTCCTGTACTTCCTGATGTAAAAAAGTTGATATATGTTTTGGAAAAATCAGGTATTAAAAATTTTTGAGGTAATTTTTCTTCATAAATTGCATTATTTAGAAGGAGAAAATTAAAATCAATAAGTTTTGTTTTTTTTATATCAGGTAAGAGATATATTTCTTTTTTTGCAAATATTGCAGCTAAAAAATTTATTGAAAAATCAAATAAATTATCTGATATAATTACAACTTTTTTATCTTTGGAATTATTATTTATATATTCAATATTAGCTTGAATAATCGGGAGTAAGTCTTTTGCAAAAAATAATTTATCATTATTTTTTATAATAGGTTTTGAATTGTTATTATTAACAAGTTTTTCAAAAATATTCATAAATTATTTTTCCTTCTAAATGCTAATCTTATGGGATATTCTACAGCGAAAATGCTGCCGATTAAAATATAGGAAATTAGTCCGTTATATAAAGCCCAAATTTTCTCTGACATAAATAGTGTTAATATCGATATTAAAAAATTTAATAAGGTGAAAATTACCCAAATGTAAGTTAGGTTTCTGGTATATTGGAGAGTTTTTTTATCAAGTTCTTTACCCTCCATTAATGCTGCGAATTTTTGTATAATAGTTTGTTTGGTAAATAAACTGGAGAAGAAAGCAATAAAAATAAAGAAATTTACCACTACGGGATAAAATTTTAAAGCAATAAAATTTGTAAAATGAAACAATAATATTATACTGAGAGTTAAGACAAACGGTAAAATGAAACGTAAGCTGTTTTGCATAATTTATAAAAGCTTCTCTATTGCATTAACTACGTCTTCTATGGTTCTGATTTGTTTAAATTCTTCCGGTGCAATCTTTTTTTGAGTAAAATTTTGTATTTTTACTGCCAAATCAACTGCATCAATACTATCTAATTCCAAATCTTCAAATAGTTTCGCCTGTGGCTTAATTAAAGCTTTATCTATTTCAAAATCTTCTGTTAAAATATTTGTTAAATTTTCAAGGATTTCTTCTTTTGTAAATTTACTCATTTTAATTTAACCCCGTTTGGCTTTTTATCAAATTGGCTATTGTTTCAACAGAAAAGAAATGTTTTTTGTTGGCTTCTTTATCTTCTCCTAAAACAATGTTATATTTCTTTTTTAATGCCATACCAAGTTCTAATGCATCAATACTGTCTAGACCCAGTCCTTCATTAAACAAAGGCTCTTCTGTAACAATATCATCAGCAGTAACATCTTCCAATTCCAACGAACTAATTATTAATTCTTTGATTTCTTTTTCTAAACTCACAGCAATACTCCCCTCTATATAAACTTTATACATTAATAATAAGAAAAAGTCAATTTTTAGTCTTATTTGAGTATTTTGGAAAACAAGTCTTTTGTTTTGTTTCACACGGCGACTTACCGATTTAATTGAATTTTTCTCCATACTTTGCAGTTACTCACTTCATTTGCATTCGGCAAATTTTCGTTTGTATGCTCCGTGTTACTTCGAGTTAGGCACTTCATGCCGTCACTCTACGAAAAATTCAACTTGACAAAATGGAGAAAATCCAATATAGTATATTTGTTGAAAAAATTTGCTTTTGATTTGCATTTTGTCTTTTGCAAAATGTTGCTCTTTTGTTTGAAGATAATTTGCAATTTTATAAAAGCTATTAATTAGGAGAGATTCTCTGAATGTTTAATGCAAAATACATTAAGGATAATGCACAGCCGGGTAGCTGGAGAAGAGGTTACGATTATCATAAAAAAAACATGGTTTTGGATATGAAATTATCCAGAAATGTTATCACAGGGAAAGTTAAAGGTAATTTTCAGGATTTTTATACTACAAAGCTTACTATTGATAAAGATTTTAATGTTAAAGCAAAATGTGACTGTCCTCTTGAAGAAGAATGGTGTAAACACGCAATATGTGTCGGACTTCAAGCACTTGAGAACGGTACATTTGAGCAATATTATAATAAAAAAAATAAAATTAAACCTCCTGTTAGCAGAAGAGTTTATCTGACTCCTTATATTTTTTATATTGATACGCAAAGAGTTCAAAAATGTATCAGTATAAAAATTGTAGAAAGAGAATCGGGAGATGTTATTACTAATTTAAAAGGTTTATTAACTTGGGCGGATTATTTTCAACAGCAAAATCCTGACTTTGAATTTACTCAAGACGAACAACAGGAATTTGTTTTTATTCAGGCATTAATGAAATACGGCAGATTAGATAAAGCTAACGGTTTTTTTGATGTTTCTTACAAAAATGTTGAATTGTTTTTTGAACTTCTTGCTCAAATTGATGATGTAAGAAATATTCGCGATGATGAACCTATTGAATTTGATGAAAATTTATGGAATTTAGTTTTAACAGTTAATGTATCACAAGTCGGTACGGTTTTACTCTCCGTACATTGGTACAGACCTGAACCTATTGATGTTTTGCCTTTTGAAGAGGTAACTTTTTTCTCAAGAAATTTAAATATTTATATGTACAAAAATATAATTTTTAAAGCTGATGCTATTCTTGCTAATATCCCTCAGAATATTATTAAATCATCTTTTACTGATATCAAAGATACCGAAGGTGCAAAATTTTTATATGAAGATTTACCAAAGTTAAGAAAAGTAATAAATGTCGAAATGTCGGATACTCTTTCTAAACTTATCCTAGAGCGCAGACCGCCCAAAAATGTTCTATTACTTAGTTTGGATAGAGAAAATGGAATAAAAGCAGAGCTGGAATTTGAATATGACGGAATAAGAGTTCCTTACGGCAGAACAAACAAAGCTCCGTATGTTACAGTAAAAAGATCTGATGACGGACTTATTTATTGGGTAAAAAGAAATCAAAAATACGAAAATAAAGCATACGAAATTTTGGTAAATTCAAAATTTGCACCTATGCAAACAAACAATCTCTATCTTGATCCTGATATAGCTATTGACTTTTATAACTTTTTTATGGACAAAGCGGGTGATGAATGGATAATTGAGGAAAAACAAGATCTTTCTTGTCTTAAAGTTATGAAGAATGGATTGAAAGTTTGCGCCAAAATGGATTTTTGTAAAACCGTAGATAGCTTCATGATAGAAATATTTTGCATGTGCGGTAAAAAGAAAATTGATTTTAAAATTGTTGAAGACGCTATGTTTCAAGGACAAAAATATTTTTCTTTTAATAATGAAGGGTTTTTGGAGGTTCCTCACACAAAATTAATGATTTTATCCAAAATGCTAAATAGCTATGATGCCCAAAAAACAGATGAGGAGTATCAATTTTTAATAAAAACCTTCAGAGTAGGTATTATTGCCGAATTAAAAGAACTTGGTATAGAACTCAAAATGAGTAAAAAATTCAGTCATTTTTGGGATCAAATCAGCACATTTAATATTGATGAAAAACCAGATATTCCTTCTAATATTAATGCAAAACTCAGAGAATATCAGGAAAGAGGTATAGGATGGTTATGGTTTTTATATCAATATGGTCTGAATGGAATTTTGGCTGATGATATGGGGTTAGGTAAAACATTGCAAATGCTTGCTCTTATTCAAAAAGCTAAAAATGAGGAAGGTCCGTTACCGGCTCTCATTATTGCGCCAACTTCTGTTGTATTTAACTGGGAAAATGAGATAGCTAAATTTACTCCCGAACTTACTATATTAAATCTTACCGGCGCAGACAGGCATGACTTTTTCAAAAAAATACCAAAGTACGATATCATTTTAACCAGTTATGCGCTTGTAAGGCGTGATATAGAATTGTTTAGAAAATTCAGTTTCAGAGTTATCGTTCTTGATGAGTCGCAAAATATAAAAAATTATGAATCAATTACTGCAAAAGCTGTAAAGAGAATAGAAGCACAACACAGATTTGCCCTGTCAGGTACTCCTATTGAAAACAGATTAACCGAATTATGGAGTATATTTGATTTTCTCATGCCGGGGTTCCTGCTTGATTTATCAGAGTTTAAATACAGATTTGTTACACCTATTACCGAAAAAGGTGATACAAGTGTTGAAAATAGATTGAAAAAACAAATTTATCCGTTTATTTTAAGACGTATGAAACGTGATGTAGCAAAAGATCTTCCTGAAAAGATAGAAAATATTGCCTTCTGTGAAATGACTGAAGATCAAGAAGCTTTGTATCAAGAAATTCTTGATGACACTAGAGAAACATTATTAAGAGAAATTCAAAATAACGGAATGAAAAACTCCAAGATGTCTATATTTGCTGCACTTCTCAGATTACGTCAGATTTGCTGCCACCCGAAACTTATAAAACAAGAGGCAGAATCCGGCAAATTCGAGCATCTGAAAGAAATGATAGAGGAGATAACAAGCGAAGGACACAGAATACTTCTGTTCAGTCAATTTGTAAAAATGCTTGATATTATAAAAGATTACTTTGAAAAAGCTGGTATTAAGTATGAATACCTGACAGGTGATACAAAAGATAGAAAAGAACGTATTGACAGATTTAATAATGATGAGACTGTTCAGGTATTTTTGTTGAGCTTAAAGGCAGGCGGAACAGGGTTGAACCTGACAGGTGCAGATTATGTTATCCATTATGACCCGTGGTGGAATCCTGCGGTTGAAGACCAAGCAACAGACCGTGCTTATCGTATCGGTCAAACAAAGAATGTTATGGTTTACAGGCTCATTACCAAAAACTCTGTTGAAGAAAAAATCCAAAAGCTCAAGGGTAAAAAACGTGATTTAGTAGATTCTGTTATTTCCGTTGACAGAGAAATCGGCAAAACTCTTACTTATGAAGATATTAAGGATATTCTTGGCGGTTAGTTGATGAAAAAGCTTTTCAGAAAATTAGAAAAATCTTTCGGACTTCTTGTATTGATACTAGTTGTATCTTATGCTGCTCAATACTTTCCTGAATTGAAATCAGTATTTTATAACAATACTAATACCAATACTGTTAGTTCAGGTAAACATTTGCATAAGGAGGCTTATTATCAACAGCTCTGGTGTAATAAACATTCCGGAATAATGGAATATAAGAACTCGGATAAAACGAGGGTAGATTGCTTAACAAAAGATTATGCAGTTGAGTTTGATTTTGCGGAAAAATGGGCAGAAAGTGTCGGACAATCTCTTCATTATGAACTCATGACAGGTAAAAAAGCCATGATAGTTTTGATTTTAGAACATCCTGAAACACAAATGGTATATTACGAAAGAACAAAAAAATTAGGTGAAAAATACGGTATAAATGTCGAATATATGACGGCAGAAAGTGATGACAGTTTATCGTAATAAGCTTGTATTTATATGTTAAAATGTACACTTTTATCATTTATTGGAAAAAATTTTTTATATGTGTAATAATATATTTATCGATATGTTGAGAGGAATTTACAAGTGAAAAATAAGAAGTTTTTACATTTATTGGTTATATCTGTTTTAGCAATTACCACAATGCTTATTTTTAAATCTCAGGTTTGGGCTTATACTCCCCAATCTTTGTATGATGAGGTTTGGAGATTAGTATATTCAAAATACTTAATACAGGATAATAACGGACAAGATTGGACCAAATGGCGTCAT
>JAEEGL012893015.1_pt1 | contig 17341 bp, 12 predicted proteins | sample 9134231 | NCBI WGS metagenome assembly JAEEGL01 (sample SAMN16246548, study PRJNA631951) | gut metagenome | biome: gut microbiome; feature: rumen; material: fiber-attached | host: Bos | place: Iran: Karaj | collected 2018-10
ATGCCATCGCCACGATGGTCTTTGACAGCGTCTCCTATAAAGCTGTCATCTCCAACGGTCTGGTGCTGGACAAGAACGGACTCAAGATGTCGAAGCGTCTGGGCAACGCCATCAACCCGTTTGACAACATCGAGAAATTCGGTTCCGATGCTGTACGTTGGTATATGCTCACAAACTCACAGCCCTGGGATAACCTCAAGTACGATGAGGCTGGGGTTCAGGAGGTGGCTCGCTCCTTCTTCGGCAAACTCTATCAGACCTATTCCTTCCTGGCAATGTACGCCAACGTGGATGGCTGGCACTTCGAGGAAGCCGAGATCCCGATGAGTCAGCGCTCGGAAATGGATCGATGGATCCTCTCGGCTCTGAACTCCCTTATCCGTGACGTGGAGGCCAGCTATGAAGCTTACGAACCCACACGCGCAGGCCGTCTCATTCAAACCTTTGTCACCGACAATGTCTCTAACTGGTTTGTTCGCCTCTCTCGTAAACGTTTTTGGGCAGGAGAGATGACAATCGATAAACTCTCTGCTTATCAGACGCTTTATACCTGCCTCGAGACCGTCAGCCGTCTGATGGCACCCATCGCTCCATTCTATGCCGACCGCCTCTATCGTGACCTGCATAGTGTGCGACCGTCAACCGTCAATCCTTCGCTCGGCCCGGCTGGACGCTTGACGCTCCAGGAATCCTCAACCCTCAGCGTTCACCTCGCCCCCTTCCCCGTGGTTAACGAGGCAGTCATAGACAAGGAACAGGAATCACGCATGGCGTTGGCCCAGGAAATCACTTCGATGGTCCTCTCGCTGCGCAAGAAGGAACAAATCATTGTCCGTCAGCCGCTGGCACGCATTGCCATACCCGCCATTGACCGTGAACAGCAGTTGCGCATTGAGACCGTGAAACAGCTCATTCTGGACGAGGTGAACGTCAAGACTTTGGAATTTGTGGAGGGTGCAGGCTTGCTCACCAAGAAGGTGAAGTGCAACTTCCGCACGATGGGCAAGAAGTTCGGCAAGCTGATGAAGGATGTCAACGCCGCAGTGACAGCTCTCTCACAAGAGCAGATTGCCGTGTTGGAGACAGGTCAGCTGCCCCTGACACTGCCGTCGGGCGATGCCGTCACCGTGGAGTTGGAGGACGTTGAAATCTTCAGTGAAGACATTCCCGGCTGGACCGTGGCCAACGATGGTGCCCTGACCGTGGCTCTTGACATCACCGTGACCGACGAATTGCGCAACGAAGGCGTGGCTCGCGAACTGGTCAAGCGTATTCAGAACCTGCGCAAGGAGAGCGGCTTCGAGATAACGGACCGCATTGCCGTCCAGCTCACACATTCCAAGGAGACAGACCAGGCCCTTCGGACCTTTGATTCCTACATCTGTTCACAAGTGCTGGCTGACAGCATCGAAATAACCGACGACCTGCCCGATGCCGTGGATTTGGATATCGAGGGCATCAATGCTAAGATTCGTATTCGCAGGAATAACTAATTTATCTTCATTCGATATTATGGAAGAGAAAACTCGCTACTCCGACGAGGAACTGGAAGAGTTCCGCGCTCTGATCCTGGAGAAACTCAAAGTGGCTGAGGAAGACTATGAGCACACCATGGACGCCATCCTGAACAAGGACAGCAACGAGTCCGATGACACCGCTCCCACCTATCATGCTTTGGAAGAGGGCAGTGAGGTGCAGTCCAAGGAACAACTCATGTCCATGGCCCACCGGCAGCAGAAGTTCATACAGGGATTGAAAGCTGCCCTCGTCCGCATTAACAACAAAACGTATGGCATCTGCCGCGAGACGGGAAAACTCATCCCCAAGGAGCGCCTGCGCGCTGTGCCTCATGCCACACTCAGCATCGAGGTCAAGAAGGACCCGAAACATCCACATTGAAAGTTGATAGTCGGGAGTTGAAAGTTGAACGCCAGTAGCCTTAGGAGCTCTAATCCCCAGCAGCCCCAGCGGCTGAGGTTGATCGTTGAAAAAGAAAGCAGCAGCCACGCGATACAACAGTCAGATGAGAATTCAAACCAAACAGGCACTCACCGTTGCCTCCATTTTCCTGGGAGGATTGGTCATTGATCAGTTCGTGAAGATCTGGGTCAAGACGCACATGACGCTTCATGAGAGCATCCATGTGACCGATTGGTTCTATCTCACCTTCATTGAGAACAACGGGATGGCTTTCGGAATGCAGTTCTTTGACAAATTCTTCCTGACAGGCTTCCGCATTCTGGCCACTATCTATTTGGCTTGGTACATTACCCGGCTCATACGCCGTGGGGTAGGGTGGGGCTATCTCGTCTGCATGGCCTTCATCATGGCGGGTGCTGCTGGCAACATCATTGATTGTGTTTTCTACGGTCTCATTTTCAACCAGCCTGGCTACGGAGATGTTGCTCATCTGGTTCCCTTTGGTCAGGGCTACAGCACGTGGTTTTATGGGCGGGTCGTGGATATGTTTTCCTTCCCGCTTTTTGAGTGGGACTGGCCAGCGTGGCTTCCCTTCATCGGTGGCAGTCATTTTGTGTTCTTCAGTTATATCTTCAATGTGGCCGATGCTTGCATCAGTTGCGGAGTCATCGCCTTGCTGCTGTTCTTCCGCAAGACGCTGGCCGCTGAGATGGAGACTCACCAACCTTCGGACGTACAAGCCGACAGCCAGCTCCCACAGGAATGAACCGGCTGCTACCTTTCTTCCGTGCAATCAAGGTCGTCGTAGGTTGCATTTTCCTCCTGACGGCATGTAAACCACCCTTGCCCAATGGCGTACTGTCAGAAGGCAAGATGGAGGATGTGTTATATGACTTTCATCTGGCACAAGGCATGGCGGAGACCGTTCCTTTTGATGAAGGTCACACGCTGGAGCAGGTGAGGTATGAATACTTGCAGGCCGTTTTAAAAAAACATGACATTACGGAAGCTGAATTCGATTCCTCGTTGGTCTTTTATTGTAGCGACCTCACGCGCATGAACCGAATTTATTCACATCTCACAGCACGCCTGCAGCGGGAGGCGGATGCATTGGGTGTGGCTACAGGTCCACGTGATGTGTTTGAAGGTCTCACTGCCGAAGGCGATACCGCCAATGTGTGGCGTGATCGTCCGTTGTTCGTTGTCAAGTCTCAGGTAATGGACAATTTGCAGACGTGGGAGCAGGAGTGCGATTCCACTTGGGAACCTGGAGACGATGTGCTGTGGCGCTTCTCCGTACAAATGCTCGCCAAGAACTTCAGAACCGGTGATTCATATGCAGATCTTGTCATTCATTATACCAATGATTCCATCAGGTCACACTTGGCCATGGTGGGTATTCACAAGGACTTTGAACTGAAAGTTGACAACCCTCGGGACTGGACCCCCAAAAAGGTGATAGGCCATATCTATACGGCAGTGGAAGCCAAGGCAGAGGATATGCATTACATCTTTGTCATTCACCCTTCTCTCATCCGTTTTCATCAGCCCGCTTCCGTGCGTGAGCAATGGGCTAGGGATACTTTGCAGACAGATTCCTTGGCTTTGGATACCTTGACCTCAGATACACCGTTGGTTGCCGATTCCGTCGTCCACCGTCGTACTCCAGAGGAATTCCGCGAGGAGCAGGTGGTAACTCCCAGCATTAATGTAGTGAAAGAGAAACCTTATCAGCCTGGAAAGGCCAGGAACAGACGCCGCAGACAAATGCCGTCATAAGGGAAATCACGCACTTTGCCGATTCACAGTTCATGATCTATTACAATTCATGGTCTATTACAATTCATGATCTATTACTCTATTGCAATTCATGATTCATAGTTCATGGTCTATCACCGTACATGATTTCCTATTCATTATTATTATTATTATTATTATCAACGTGTATCAGCGAGCCTATCATCGACTAATACTCCCTAACGGAGAATCCTGCTCCATGGCCGTCGTTCTTTTTGATGATAACGGTCGTTACATTTCCCATCATTCTTTGCAAGCCGAAGAACCCTTTGTGCAATGGCATGGAGGCACGCTTGATTTATGTCAAGAGCACCATTGAGACGTGAAAATACAAAGGAAAAGCAGGAAAATGCATTAAAAAGCGGTGCTCTGAGCAAAAAAAAGAAGAAAATCCTTTGCTCCTATCATAAAAAAGGCTAATTTTGCTCCCGCAAACTAACGAAACACCCATTTTTCTCTCATGAAAGAAACTATTTTGGTAACAGGTGGAACGGGTTTTATTGGCTCACACACCACTGTTGAACTGCAGAACGCAGGCTATGAAGTTGTCATTGTTGACAATCTTTCCAATTCACGAGAAGACGTTATAGACGGCATAGAGAAAATCACAGGCATACGCCCCGCTTTTGAGAAAGTGGATCTGCGTGACTTCGACGCCACCGAGGCCGTCTTCAAAAAGTATCCAAAGATTAGCGGTATCATCCATTTTGCAGCCAGCAAAGCCGTGGGAGAGAGTGTCGAAAAGCCCCTGCTCTATTACCGCAACAATATCGTTTCCCTCATCAACCTGTTGGAGTTGATGCCCAAGTACAATGTCAAGGGCATTATCTTCTCCTCCAGCTGCACCGTCTATGGGCAGCCTGACCAGCTTCCTGCCACCGAGGAAACGCCTATCAAGAAGGCCGAGAGTCCCTATGGCAACACCAAGCAGATCAACGAGGAAATCATACAGGACACCGTGGCCAGCGGTTCACCCATCAAGGCCATCCTGCTCCGTTATTTCAATCCCATTGGTTCACATCCCACTGCCATCATCGGCGAAATGCCCAATGGCGTGCCACAGAACTTGATTCCTTATCTCACGCAGACCGCCATCGGTATCCGCGAGAAACTCAGCGTCTTTGGTGATGATTATGATACGCCCGACGGCTCCTGCATCCGTGACTATATCTATGTTGTTGACTTGGCCAAAGCACACGTCTGCGCCATGACACGCATCATGGAAGATAAGATTGAGGAGCCCGTAGAGGTGTACAATATCGGAACCGGCAAAGGCACCAGCGTGCTCGAACTCATCCACGGCTTTGAGAAAGCAACGGGTGTGAAACTGAACTACCAGATTGTAGGCCGCCGTGCAGGTGACATCGAAAAGGTTTGGGGCAACGTTGACAAGGCCAATCGTGTGCTGGGATGGAAAGCCGATACACCTCTTGAGGACGTGTTGGCCAGCGCGTGGAAGTGGCAGTGCGCCCTGCGTGAGCGCGGTATCATGTAATTTGCCGTGCCATGGATATGTAAGAATAAACCATATTTGTCCTATATTATCTAATAAACTAACTGATTCAATCTCTGATTATTGTGGTTCTTCCCACTATGTATCCTTAGAGAAGGGTGAAGCTCTGTCAATTTGCTCTGCGTGATGCAGGGAATGCGATAACTTTTACCTCCGTGCTGCTGAGAATTCTCCCCGACTGAAGAGGCAGCATAGTGTCAAATTCCCTATTGGATGCCATATTGTCGTGTTTTATTTTGTGTTTGTGTTGTGGCTGTCCTTTGGCGTGAGTCAAGGGACAGTCTTTTTTCCGGTTTGTCCCATTCGTAAATGTGGATTGATATCATCTCGCCCTGTAAGGGAAAAGCATTACAAATCAATGCTTTTTTCCTTACAGGGCGAGACCTGTTCCTTCGATGCACCCAGGGCGTTCTTCAAGTATGAGTCCACTTGAAAAAGTTTTTTTTATGCTTTTTCCCTTACAGGGCGAGGCCTGTTTTCTCGATGCACCCAGGGCGTTCCTGGGCTATAAGCTTACAGTCCTTTCAGGACTTTTTCAAGTGGACTCATCATTGCTACTTTGCTTTCAAGCGCAGGATATTGAGTGAGAAAGGAGGTACGGGATAATCTAAGTTCGCAGCTCCAGTTTGTATGCGCAGCGGCCTCTCTATCGGTGACACGTTGAGCTGTGCACGCATAGAGTTCTCGTCGCTCCCTTTGGCTGATGTAAGGATGATGGCCCGGCCAGCTTCCGGTTTCATTCCTTGCAGGTTGATGTGTGCGGTCTGAGCAGCGCTGGTAGGATTCACGAGTTTGACGATGAGTTCGCCTGTTTTCTCGTCCAGGGTGGCGTTGGCATAGAGACTCTGTCGTTCCTGCAGCGCAAATTCGTGGATGAGTTGGCCGTCGAGCAGGCAACGTGCAGCAGCACCCTTAACCTGAATCTCCACGTCATACCATCGTCCCTCTTCGAGGTGCCCCTGTCGTGCCGTCAACGTGTTCTTGCCTCCGTCTGCCATGTGTTCTATGGCGTGCTGTGAGTTGCCCCAGCCGCCTAAGTTCCACCAGATAAGGTTCTCGTCATCTTCGGCACCGAAGCAGATGATAAAACCCTCGTTGCCTTCCATGCGGCGGGCCTGCACGTGAATGGTGTATTCATCACCTAACTCAGTAGTGTTGAGCAACACAGAGCCTTCTGCGCGCTGGTTCTGCTGTTTCAGGGTGTTGCCTTCAAACGCCCACTGGCTCTGTGTGCGTCTGCGGCCGTCGGTCTCTCCGCCAAAGCCTGTCCAGAGGCCGCTGTTGGTGGAGAAATCATCCTTGAGGACGATGTTACCCGAAGCATCCTTCACCTCCAAATGGCGGAACTCGGCTTTTGTGCCCCAAGTGCTGAAGCCCATGCGGTGACCGATGGTCGGAGGAAGGGTGTTGCCGCTGACTTCTACAGGCACTACGCGCGTACCTATATGATTTGCCATCATCTGTTGCACGTGGTAGGAGGGTGTTCCGAAGCTCTCGGATGAATTGAAACGAATCATGTCTGGCCGCCAGGCGGGGTTGTGCTCGTTGACAAAGATCGGTGCGTAAGACCCCATGATGACGATGTCGGAGTTACGTTCCAACCCTTGCATATAGATGGCTTCGCCAAGGGCCGCGGTGAGGTGCCCGTTCACGCCATAGCCCTGTGTGACAGCGTATTCGCCGATGTAGATCTTGGGGCCTTGACGGCTGTAAGTGTCATATTTGTGGAAATTGTTCTCGAACCACGACGGCGAACGGTAATAGTGTTCATCCAGGATGTCCACGGGGTGCTGGCTGCGCCATGATGGCTCATCGGTTCCCCAAGACTCTACGTTGCCAATAATCTCAACTTCAGGGTATTTGGCCTTGATGGCACGGTAGAACTGGATGTAGCGTTCAAAATAGTGGTCGCTCTGGTCACGGTTGTTGTCGAAATAGAAGTTGGCGTTCTCGTTGCCCACTTCCAGGAGCCGCAAACCAAAGGGTTCGGGATGACCGTTGCGTGCACGCTCGGCTCCCCATTTGGTGGTCTTGGCATCGCCGTTGGCATATTCGATGGCGTCCAGCGCTTCCTGGATGTATTCTTCCAGTTGGTCATAGGGCTGCATCCAGCCGTGTCCCAGCCCCACGTTCACCACAAACAAGGGCTCAGCGCCAAGATCCTCAGAGAGTTGCAGCATCTCATGGAAGCCGAATCCGTCGGTAATATTGTAACCCCAGTTGACACTCAGGTGTCCGGGGCGCTGCTCGATGGGGCCAACGGTGTTCTTCCACTCGAAGCGGTTGTGCAGGTTATTCTTGGGTGTGGTTTGTCCTTCGACATAACAACCGCCAGGGAAGCGCATGAAGCGGGGATGCAGCGCTTCCAGCAGTTCCGCCAAGTCAATGCGGCAACCGTTGGGACGGCCCTTGTATGTTGGCGGAAAAAGGCTGACGACATCCAGTGTCAGTGTGCCGGGAGCGGTGAAGGTCAGCGTGAGGCGACCTGCCGGGTCACTGCCCGTGGCTTTGACGGTCGTTGTCACTTGCTGCCATTTGCCGGCTTTCAGCTTCATGGGCAGAACGGTCTGTCCGAGGTTGCTGCCGTCGGCACCGGAGAGCGTGACGATGAGGTCTCCCTTGTAAGCGCCTTCTGCCTTCACCCAAGCAGAGAAAGAGTAAGTTGTCTGCTGGCGGAATGCCATCCCCCAGTAGCCTTCGTTTTGCACGCCGCTACCAGCTCCCGTGATGTTGAGGCGCATGGCGTGGGCTTGTTTATCGTTGAGCAGCCCATCTGTGGCGAGTGTGGCAGTGGCGCCGCCGATGGTTTCCCAGTGGATGGGTCGGTCCGCATCGTCCTCGAAGGAGCGGTTCTGCACCAGTTCGGCGTAGAGTCCGCCGTCGCCGGCGTGATTGATTTCTTCAAAAAAGATGCCATAGAGCCTTGGGCTCACCGAGGCACCCAGATGTGCGGCATCGACATTCACTACGGGCTGAGCTACGCTGCCCATGGATAGCGTTTGCAGAACCATCAGTCCTGCGAAGAAAGGTGTTTTTGTGTTCATTGTATCATTGAATTGATGGGTTTTTGAACTCTTGTAAAGACGTTTGGAAGATGGCCTTCTTGCTCTTTTTTGAGGGAGTACAGCTTATGGCATGAGGGAATAGAGCTTATGGCTTGAGGGAATAGAGCTTATGGCTTGAAGGAATAGCGCTTATGGCTTGAGGGAATAGAGCTTATGGCTTGAAGGAATAGCGCTTATGGCTTGAGGGAATACAGCCTATGGCTTGAAGGAGTGCTCCTTTTCGTGTTAGGGAGCGCTCCTTCAAGCTTTAGGGAGCGCTCTGTTCGGCGTAGGGCTTCTGTCATTCCCCTTCTGCGATGCAAAGAAGGTGATTTCCTTCGATAAATGCGAACTATAGGGCAAATCTTTCAGGTGTGTTCTATTCATTAGTAAGCTAATTTATAGGACCCACCTTCACAGAAGACCGCGTTCACCTGGAAACCCGTGAGGGGGGATTTCATCCACCGATGAAGGCGGCAGGTGAGTGCATGGTCTCCCAGACTTGTCTGTGGGCGGAAAACTATTCTGCATCAAAGGTTGCCAGGACGGTTTGCTGGCCGTCGGGCAGCCGCTTGACAGCAACGCCAATTTCACGTCCCACAGCCAGCGTGGCACGGTGGTCGGCATCGTCTTCCAGCTCCAGTAGCAACGTGTCCGTTGCATCGGCATTGACCAGCTCTATGAGATGCATGGAAGTGCCGTCGCCCACGAACCCCCACAGCGTGTCTGTCTCTTCCGTGGTCACGGAGGGAGGCGTGGCAATGGAGTCGTCTGTGGCAGGGGTGCTTCCGCTCTGGCGGCATCCGGTGCATGCGGAACACAATAAAAGCATGATCAAGCCAGACAAAAGGCAGGTGAAATGTTTCATTTTTGTCATAAATATTTCGAATGATGTTGCAAAAGTAATAAAATAATTATAGGTGACACAGTTTTCGTTCACTTTTTTTGCTCCACTCAACTCTTTTTTCTACCTTTGCGCGGTGTAACACAGTTAGAATATGACTCCCGACCCCTCTCTCACAGCAGAAGAAGCCCTCAGACAATGGTGGTTGCAGCAATTTGGGCAAACACTACCTGACGACGTGCGTCAGTGGATGCACACATTTATCAAACAGGAAGTGAACAAAGCCCGCCGTGCAGATCACCTGTTGGACGACACGCAACTGAATCGTGTGCGGGAGAGTCGTCGTCTCTGTCAGACCAAGTTGGATAACGTTGACGAGTCCCTGCAGCGGCTGAACAAACAGCGCGAGCAGTTGCGGCGTTTCATTGTCCTGAACACGGAACTGAACGAACTGCGCAAGCGCCTCTACGATGCCAACAAGCGTCAGGCGTCTATGCTGCAGCAGTGTCAGGACTTAGAGCGTTTCGAGTCTTTCGAGGCTATCAATGGCCGTTTCCAGCGAATCAACACCCTCGGCAGCCTCGTGGCTGATGCGCGCAAGCACGCCACACAGCTGTCGATGACCAAGGAAGAGCTCCAGCGCCGTTCAGACGAGGCGGAGCGCCAGGTCATTGCAGAGGAACAGAAACTGCAGGACGCGCTCGCCTCCGTCTCTGCGGCAGCACAAGTGATGAAGGAGACCGAGCGGTTGTCCACGGTCATTGCCGACGCCCAGTCCCAGTACGACCTCCTGCAAGAACTGCAGCAACAGCTGCGCGAGCGTCAGGAAGTCCTCACTAAGCAGCAGGAGGAGAATGCCTCGGCAACCCAGACCCAACAAACCGAAATGAATGCCCTGCGCCTGCAGCAACAGACGTTGCAGGCTCATCGCCAGCTCATTGAGCGCGGCGCAGGCGTGCAGATCAGCCTCGATGAACTGCAAGAGGCCCTGCAGCACCAGACCCAACTGAACGTTCAGTTTGACCAGGCACTGCGTGAACAGAACGAGCGTGACGAGCACCTGGGGCGCCTCTTCTCCGAGCACCAGCAACTGACGGGCCAGATCATGACTCGCCAGGAAGAGATCGAAGGTCATCGCCGCAGCATTGCCGGACAGGACAGTTTCAGTATGCAGCGCCGCGCCTTGGAGTTGCAAGGCCGCCGTCTGATCCTCGAGACCGGTTTCTCTCTCTGGCGTAATATAGCAGCGGGTTATGACCAAATCGAAATCAAGGAACAGAACCTGGCTCAGCTGCGCTTGCAGATGGAACAGCTCAACCGGACGATAGACAACCTCACCGAGGAGGTGAGGCAGCTTTCACGGCAGATGGAACAGCGCGTTTACCATCTGACACTCTCCAAGAGCCAGAACGTCATTGAGTTGCGAGGCGAACTGGAGGAGGGCAAGCCCTGCACCGTGTGCGGTGCCACCCACCACCCTTGGCAGAGCGACACCATCGGCGAGCAGAATGCACTCATCTCCACGCTCAAGTCGGATTGCGAGCGCTTGCGGCGTGAACTCACAGCCAAGCAGCAGGCGCTCAACGAGGCACAGATGGCCCTCAGTGCTGCACGAGGCAAATCGCAGGAGGAAACAGAGAACCTGAATCTGCTGTTGGCCAGACAGCGCAAGGATACTGAGGAGTGGCAGACCTTTGCCACTTTGGACCGGTCGTTCATCGAATGTTCACGTTCCACCAACCGCGAGGCCAGGAGCGCTATGATGCAGCAACTCATAGAGAAAACGGCCTTTGATGCAGAAAATGCCGAGAAGGAACTCAATTCGTTCACCTATCACCTGAATGCCATCTCACAGATAGGTATCCTGGTACAGCAGTTGCAGCAGCAGGACACAGAACTGCTCACTCGCCTCAACGAGGTCAATACCGCCTGCCAGGCCAACGCGGGCTATGTGCAGCGGTTGAAACAGCAGATGAAGACGGCCACGCAGAACTATAGCCGCCGTTACGGGGAACTGGAGCACATCATCACGATACCTAAATGGTTCACCACCTGGAAAGCCTCGCCCGAAGGGGTGAAGCTGCAAATTCAGGAGATGATGGACAGCTGGGAGAAAATCCTCCAGAATCTGCACCGTCACGAGGTGAGATTGCAGGAACTCTCCACAGAACGTGCCGCGCTGGACAAGGCCGCCGAACAGATCATCCTGGATCTCACCAAGGTGGAGGCCCGCATGGCACAGACCTCCGACATTATTTCGAAGTCACGCAACGCTCTCGACAAGCTCATGCCGATGGGCAGTGGGCAGGAGCACTTCAATGAGTCCGAACAACTCCTGACGGCCCAGCAGAAAATCACCGAGCGGACCCGTCAGTTCTATCTCTCGGAATGGGAACAGAAAATCTTTACGGAGGCGCAGATTCAGCACCTCGAGGATTTCACCCTCATGACAGAGAAGCATGTCTCTTCTGAGCGAAAGGAACTGGATTTGTGGATGCGGCAATACAATGCCAGCCACCCGCCCGTGCAGTTCAATGAGCTGCAACGCGTGTTAGAGGACGGCAAGGATTGGTCAGAGCTCCGCAACACAACACGCAGTATCGCCATTGAGCAGGCTGTGCTCCAGGCACGCGTGGATCATCTGCGCGCACAGATCATTGCTATTCAGGCCGAGGGACTGCGGCCCGACAGTGCCGACTTCGAGACCCAGCAGACCGCACTGCAACAGCAACAGGACGAGCTGGAAGGACAGCGCCGGAGTATCCTCCAGCAGATTGCACACTACGATGAAATTTTATCTGTTCACGAACAAACAATAAATAATAATCCAACTTATTCATCTCACATTTAGCACGACAATGTCAAAGTACAATTTCCGCGAAAAGAAAGAAAAGCCTGCGACTTACCGCACACAGGTGAGTCCGGAAGTGATCGACCACATCTACGAACAGATCCTGCGTAAGATGATTGTCGAAAAGAAGTACAAGGATCCCACCTACACAGCCAAGAAGCTGGCCGAGGAGATTCAGACGAATACGCGCTATATCAGCGCCGCCGTGAGTCTGAGGTTCCAGATGAACTATTCGGAACTCATCGGAGGATACCGCGTCCGCGAAGCCATCAACCTGCTCACGGACAGACGTACACGGAGTCTCACGATGGCGCAGGTGGCGGAGGCTTGTGGCTTTGCCAACAGGCAGTCTATGTATGCCGCATTCTTCCGCTTGCAGAATACCACGCCCAAGCAGTATCAGGCCGATTTCTTCGCCAAGCTCGAAGCTTCGAAAGCGAACAAGAAAGCGAAGAATAATAAAGAATAACACCTTTTGTCCCACAATTTCATGAATTCAAAATCATTATCTCTCATGTGCATCATTTCTTCAGCTCTTTGGGTCACATCTTGCGCTAACAAGACCGCTGAAGACGATTTCCAGTACACCGACGAACGCTTTGCAGACCTGCAGATGCTCCGCTATCGCGTAGAAGGGTTTGAAGACCTCAGCCTGCGGCAGAAGACACTCATTTATTATCTCTCTGAGGCTGCCCTCACAGGGCGCGATATCCTCTGGGACCAGAACGGACGCTATAATTTGCGCATCCGTGAGCTGCTGGAGGCTGTTTATACAGATTATAAAGGAGACCGTGAGAGCGAGGAATTCAAGAACTTTGTGGTGTACCTCAAGCGCGTGTGGTTCTCCAATGGCATTCATCACCACTACGGCAGTGACAAGTTCCAGCCTGCTTTCTCTCAGGATTTTCTGCGGACGGCCATTCAGGATGTTGAACCCGGCAAACTCACCTTTGACGTGGAGGAACTCTTCCCCGTCATCTTCGACCCCACCGTGCTTCCCAAGCGCACCAACCAGGCCGACGGCCAAGACCTCATCCTCACTTCTGCTGCCAATTACTATGGCCCCGGAGTCACGCAGCAGGAGGCAGAAGCTTATTATCTTCGCATGAAGGAGGCTGACCCCAATCCCTCGCAGCCCATCATGTATGGCATGAACAGCCGCCTGGTCAAGGAGAACGGACAGCTTCAGGAGAAAGTGTGGCACAGCGGAGGTCTCTATGGTGCCGCCATCGACCGCATCATCTACTGGTTGGAGAAAGCCCGGACCGTGGCCGAGAATGACAAGCAGGCCGCTGTCATCGCACGGCTCATTGACTATTATCGGACGGGTGACCTCCACACCTTTGACACCTATACGATAGAGTGGGTGCAGGAGACCGAGGGCGTGGTTGACTTCACCAACGGCTTCACCGAGAGCTATGGCGATCCGCTGGGCATGAAAGCCAGCTGGGAAGGGATCGCCAACTTCAAGGATCTGGCGGCCACAGAGCGGACAAAGAAACTCTCTGCCAACGCCCAGTGGTTTGAGGACCATTCACCAGTGGACCCGCGCTTCAAGAAGGCCGAATGCAAGGGCATTTCTGCCAAGGTGATAGTGGCTGCCATGCTCGGCGGCGATCTCTATCCCTCCACTGCTATCGGCATCAACCTGCCCAACAGCAACTGGGTGCGTGCCGAGCACGGCTCCAAGAGCGTGACCATCGGCAACCTCACGGACGCCTATAACAAAGCTGCCCGCGGCAACGGCTTCCAGGAAGAATTCGTCGTTGACCAGGCCACCCGAGACCTGATCAATAAATATGGTGACGCCTGTGACGACTTGCACACCGACCTGCACGAGTGCCTGGGACACGGCAGCGGCAAGCTGCTGCCCGGCGTGGATGCCGATTCCCTCAAGGCCTACGGCAGTGCCATCGAAGAAGCACGGGCAGACCTCTTCGGGCTTTACTACATCGCTGACCCCAAACTCACCGAGCTGGGCCTCACACCCGATGCCGATGCCTATAAGAGCCAGTATTACACCTATCTGATGAACGGCCTGATGACGCAGCTCGTACGCATCGAACCCGGTGCTTCCATCGAGGAAGCCCACATGCGCAACCGCGCCCTCGTGGCCAACTGGGTGCTGGCACATGCCGCCGGCATCGAGGGGAAGCCTGCCGTTGAACTCATCCGTAGGGATGACAAGACCTACGTGCAGGTCAACGATTATCCCGCTCTGCGTGAACTCTTTGGCCAGCTGCTGGCCGAGGTCCAGCGCGTCAAGAGCGAGGGCGACTTCGAGGGAGCACGCCAGCTCATCGAGACCTATGGCGTGAAAGTGAACCCCGAGCTCCATCAGGAAGTGCTGGCACGCTACAAAGCGCTAGACTTGGCACCCTACAAGGGCTTCATCAACCCCGAATACGTCGTCACCGAGGATCAGCAAGGCAACATCACCGACGTGCAGGTACGCTATGGCGAGGCCTATGATCATCAGATGCTGCGTTACAGCCAGCAGTACCGCACACTGCCCCTCGTCAATGACTAATGCCATCAGCACCATCAAGGCCGAGCTCCGTTCTGCCATGAATGGTGTGGCTTCCCGGGCCATCCGCGAAAGCGGCATGGCCTATAAGCTGAATTTCGGCGTCGAGCTGCCACGACTGCGCCAGATAGCGGCCGGCTACACGCCCGACCGCCGCCTGGCGCAGGAACTCTGGCAGGAGCCTGTACGCGAGTGCAAGATGCTGGCCATCCTGCTCTATCCGCCTGCGGAGTTTGATGTGGACATGGCCAACCTGTGGATCGAAAGCCTGGTGCCGGAACAGGCCGAGCTGGCACAGCTCATGGCCATGGAACGCCTGTCCGGCCTGCCCGACGCTGCAGAGCTGGCCTTCCATTGGATGGCCTCTGAGCAGACGCTCTTTCAGCTTTGTGGCTTCCTGGTCATCACCAGGCTGCTGATGCAGGGCAGACTCCTCTCGCCCGATGCTGCCGCCGAGTTCCTGGACCAGGCCACGGCCACAGTGCCGTCTTCCTTCCTGCCACTTAGGAAAGCGGCCACCAATGCACTCCTGCACTACAGCGAGACCTCGCCAGAGGCTGAGCGTGCAGTAGCAAAAATCTTCGACAGGCCATGAACGAGAACATCAACTCCCAGCTCCCAGCCCTCGATTCCCAGCCCTCGATTCTCAGTCCGCAGCGCTCTGCCCTCATCGTCAACGTGGAGCAGAGATTCCGGGAGTATCTACAGGCCAACAATCTGCGGCAGACCCGTGAGCGCTTTGCCATCCTCCAGGCCGTGTATGAAACCGAAGGCACGTTCACGATAGAGGACTTGCAGAAACGACTGCTGCAGATCAACTTCCATGTCAGCACCGCAACCCTCTATAACACCACCCTCCTGCTGGTGCGCGCCAATCTGTTAGTACGGCATCCCTTTTCCTCGTCATCGGCCGTCTTCGAGCGCATCTATGATGAGCGACCACGCACGTATCAGGTCTGCAACAACTGTCATCAGATCACACTCATCAAGAGCCGTGAACTCAGCGCCGCCGTGCTGAGCTACAAGCCGAGGCGTTTCAGCGTCTCACACCGCATCACCTATATCTATGGCGTTTGTCCAAAATGCAAGCGTGCCTTGCAGAAAAACCTCAACAACTCTCAATACTCATCCAATGAAACAAGGTAAAGTGGATGCCCTGCTGGGCATCGTCTTCGGCGACGAAGGAAAAGGCAAGGTCGTCGATGTGTTCACCCCCAAATACGACGTGGTAGCCCGTTTCGCCGGCGGGCCCAATGCCGGCCACACCATCATCTTCGACGGCAAGAAGTTTGTCCTGCGCAGCATCCCCTCCGGTATCTTCGACGAGGGCAAACTCAATATCATTGGCAACGGATGCGTCATCGCACCCGACCTCTTCATGGCCGAGGCGCGCGAACTGCAAGAAGCGGGCTATGACCTACGGAGCCGGCTGCACATCAGCAAGCGTGCTCACCTCATCCTGCCCACACACCGTGTGCTGGACCGGGCCTACGAAGCCGCCAAAGGTAAGAACAAGGTGGGCACGACAGGCAAAGGCATCGGCCCCACCTACAGCGAGAAAGCCAGCCGCACAGGACTGCGTGTGGGCGACATCCTGGAGAATTTCCCGCAGAAATACGCTGCATTGAAGGCACGCCACGAACAGATCCTGCACGACCTCCACTACACCGATTATGACATCACAGACGAAGAGCAGCGATGGATGGAAGGCGTGGAGTTCATGCGCCAGTTCCCGCTCACCGACACCGAGGTGGAAATCAACCGCCTGTTGTCCGAGGGCAAGAGTGTGCTGGCAGAGGGAGCACAGGGAACGATGCTCGACATCGACCACGGAACCTATCCCTTCGTCTCATCCAGCTCCACCACTACAGGCGGTGTCTGCACGGGCTTGGGCGTGGGACCTAACAAAATCGACCAGGTCTATGGCATCTTCAAGGCCTACAGTACACGTGTCGGAGCGGGACCCTTCCCCGTGGAACTCTTTGATGAGACGGGCGACCGCCTGCGCGAAATAGGTCATGAATACGGTGCTGTCACGGGTCGCAACCGCCGTTGCGGCTGGGTGGACCTCGTGGCGCTGCGCTACGCCATTATGATTAACGGCGTCACACAGCTCATCATGATGAAGAGCGATGTACTCGACGGCTTCGACACCATTCGCGCTTGTGTAGCCTATGAGCGTAACGGTGAGATATTGAGCGATGTACCTTTCGACACCGAGGGCTGCACAGCCGTCTATCGCGACCTCCCGGGCTGGCAGGAAGACCTCTCTGCCATGACATCTGAGGAGCAGTTCCCCCAGACCTTTAAGGACTATATCGCCTTCCTGGAGCAGGAGCTGCAGACACCCATCACCATCGTCTCCGTTGGACCGGACCGTGCACAGACGATTATGTTGGGTTCTGTCAATTAGCTTGGGATTGCTTTGAGGCGTTTTTCGAACAGACTTGTCTTCAAGCCCGCGAGACGAAGAGGGCCTTTAGAGGATTGCCCTCTTCGCTCAGGGAACGCTCCAACGGGGCAAAAGCCCTTAGCCCAGGGCATCGCCCTGGGTGATAATCAGCAGGTTATATTACGCCCTGTAAGGGCAAAAGCATCAAAGAGTCTTTTTCAAGAGCACTCATAGAACTCACCTTATAAGTAGTAACAGAAGTTGAAACGGTTCATTCTTCCATTTGTCCAACTTCTATTCGTCTCCTGCCAGTTCTCGCCTCACGAGCCCACTGAGGCAGAGCGTTCTGCTTTCGGCACCTACGTCTATGCCCTCGACACCTTGCAGATGGAGCAGACGCTGCAGCAGGTCCTCAGTGCCGACACCTCCAGCTGGAAAGCACACATCACCGTC
>JAEEGL014084885.1_pt1 | contig 17341 bp, 9 predicted proteins | sample 9134231 | NCBI WGS metagenome assembly JAEEGL01 (sample SAMN16246548, study PRJNA631951) | gut metagenome | biome: gut microbiome; feature: rumen; material: fiber-attached | host: Bos | place: Iran: Karaj | collected 2018-10
AAATATACAAAGAGACTGTGGTTGGAGCCTCAAATAAACCGTCTATGCGGTAGGTGAATAAAACCAATCCACAGTATCTTAAACAGCATAGTCGAACCTATAGATAAGGTAAAGAAAGACTATGACAATACTAATAGTAGGGGAATAACAAATGAGCGAGCAATACATCGTAAGTAAAATGAATGAATATCTTCATCAAGCAACAGGATTATTGGTTAGTTGGCTTGGAAAAATGTTACCACGAGTATCAGATGATTGGTGGTCAGAGTGTGTTTTAGATAAGCTAAGTTATATGCAGAGAGAAATTGCAGCTGAAAAGGACTATAAGGAATTATCTGATTTTGACTTAGCGTCATTACTTCGTATTGCTGATAAGAATTGGTATGATTTTAGAAATTATGCATATTTGCCTACTCATGAAAGGGAATGCATTCGTGATATGAGAGGGGTGAGAAATAATTGGGCCCATTGCGCAGGTACTCTTCCTGGAAAGGACGCAGTTATTCATGATATAGAAGTTATTATTAAATTCTTCGAGCAAAGCGGAGCTTCTGCTGAAGAAATAAGGGCGGTAGAGGAATTTTTGCGAAATGTAGAGAGCGAAAAGTTTACTTCTATTACAAATGATTTTTTAACTGAAGAAGACCATGCAGAGATTCCTTTGGAATCAAATTGTGAAATTAAAGAAAAGGATACAGTTTATCTTGTTGGAGAACCTCAGACAAAAGGAATGGTTTTTTCGGTTGAAAATATTGGAAACACAACGAAATATGAGGTTTTTGTTGATGGTGGATTACGTACCTTTTACACAGGGCAGATAGCTCCAGTAGCTGAAAGGATTTCTTATAATTGGGTTGATATTAACACTTTCCAGAGCTATTTAACTGCATACGAAATTAATAATCCATCAGCTGGGAATTTGTATTCTTTAAATTCAGCAAGAGTAGACTTTGTACCCTATCAGTTTAGACCTGCATTGAAAATGATAAAAGCAGATGAACCAAGAATACTAATTGCAGATAGTGTTGGTGTTGGTAAAACTATTGAAGCAGGGTTGATTATAAAGGAATTAGAGGCTAGAAGCGAATTAGATAACGTAGTTGTTATATGCCCTAAGCCACTTGTTGCGGAACGAAAATGGGAACTTGAAATGAAGCGCTTTGATGAAGACTTTACTCCACTTGACGGAAAAGGGCTTCGTCAAATCTTATCAGATACAGATCGTGATGGTGTATGGCCTTCAAGATTTAACAAGGTAATAATACCATACTCTATTTTAGATAGCCGTATATATGAAGGAGACGATGGGAGACGACAGAAATCATATGGTTTATTAGATTTAGATCCGGCACCACACTTTGATCTTGTGATTATTGATGAGGCACATCATATCAGAAATGGTAGCCTTGATAAAGAAAAAGCTTTTGCATATAAGTGTACAAAATATTTCTGTGATCACGCCGATGCCGTTGTTATGCTGACTGCTACACCTCTTCAAACAGGAGATGATGATCTGTTTACGTTGCTTAATGTATTGCGACCGGATGTTGTTATAGATAAGGCTACATTTGAACTTATGTCAAGGCCAAATGAGTATATTTCAAAAGCGTCACATATTGTTAGAGGAGCTGCAAAGGATTGGAAAAAAAATACAGTCGATACATTACAAGGTATTCTTACAACTCAGTGGGGTGAAAATGTAATAGCTATGAATCCGCTATATCATGATATTCTGAAAGTTTTAGAGCAGAAAGAGGTTACTAGAGAAGAAAGAGTACAATTGATCACTGATATAGAGTCATTACACAGTTTTGACACTATGCTTAATCGTACAAGAAGAAAAGATATTCAGGATTTCTGTTTAAGACGTTCACACACTAGGGCGACGGAATTTACAACAGAGCAGAGAGAATTGCACGATGAATTGCTTCATTTTGAGTATGCCGCGTTGGCAACGCTTCACAATGTTAGTTCTGTTCCATTCATGATGAGCACAATTAAGAGACAGGCTGCAAGTTGTATTTTTGGGTTGGCTCCACATATAAGAGATATTATAAATCGAAGATTTACTGCAATTTTCGATGATCCAGAGGTAGACATTGATAATGTCGTTTTTGATGGAATGTCAATAGATGCATTAAAGGGACTATCGAAACATGTGTTAGAAATGGCTGATAATCTTCCTGAAGTGGATCCAAAATTTGAGCAATTACTTGAAATTGTTGAAGAGAAGCAGAAGGATGAGAATAACAAAATAATCATTTTCAGTACATTCCGTCATACACTAGAATACTTACGAAAGAAATTGGATAAGATAGGATTAAGAATAGGGCAGATTGATGGTGATGTTAAGGATGAATTGAGAAGTGAAATGCATGATCGTTTTGCATTACCCAAAGTTGATGCAAATGCAATCGATATTCTTATGTTTACTGAAGTTGGCTCTGAAGGTTTGGACTATCAATTTTGCAATCTAATGGTAAACTATGATCTTCCTTGGAATCCAATGAAAATAGAGCAGAGAATTGGTCGTATAGATCGTCGTGGTCAGGAGAGCGATGTAGTAAATATTTATAACATGATTACTGAAGGTACGGTTGATGCAGATATTTATGATCGCTGTCTCATGCGTATAGGAGTATTTGAAAGAAGTATAGGTGAATGCGAAGAAATATTAGGCAATATAAGCAAAGAAGTAAAGGATATAGCATTAAATGCCAAGCTTACTGATGAAGAACGTCGATATAAGTTGGAGCAGATGGCTGATAATGAGATTAGAAGAATACAGGAACTTAATCGATTGGAGGATGAAGAAAAAGAACTCTTTGGATTTGATTTGTCAAATTATACTATGTCAAAGGAAATACAAGCTGCAGAGAGTCCTTGGTTAACCCCGAGAAGTCTACAGTATTTAGTGGAACGCTATTTAAATGATCGCCTTGATGGCACGAATAGAATATCCGGTGAAGCTGAAGTAAAAACACTTCGATTGTCTGCATCAGATCGAAATACTTTACGCCAAGATTTTAATCACCTGTCAAAGGTAAAGTCTTCTGTAAAAAGACAATGGGAAGCATATTTAAAGGGAAACTCACAATATCACAAGATTACATTTGAACCAGAGGCTGCAGCACAAAATAGGGATACATTCTTTATTACAGCTGTGCACCCACTGGTTAAGCAAGCTGCGCAATATTTTGCCACTAATGAAACTGCCTATATTAATTTACGGTCAGAATCAGATATGATTTCTCCAGGCAAATACCCATTTGCGGTATATGCTTGGAATTATGTAGGAATTAACCATAGATTCAAATTGGTTACAGTATGCAAGAATGATGCTGTTAACAATGAATTGATGGAATTATTGCAGACTGCATCGTCAGAAACAGTAAGTGAATCAGTGTCAGAAACTACATGGGACGGGTTGGAAGAGTTACAAGTAATCAGATGGCAGCAAGAAAAAGAGGAGCATAAAAAAGCAGTAGCGCTTACTGCTGATTATAAACTCGAAAGTATTCGCAATAATTATTTGAGCCAAAAAAGAGTACTTCAGGCTCAGATTGCAGATATTATGGATACCAGTATTTCAAGGATGCATAGAGTAGAGTTAGAGAATGCAACGGAAAAATATGAGAGTAAGGCGGCAGAGATTGAAAGAATCAAGACTCAAGCTGATATACATGTGATATTGATTGCAAAAGGTATTTTGCATATCGAGGCGTAATGTAAATATTCGATAAATGAGGTGATAGTATTTATGAATATCAAAGATTTATACGAAAAATATGCAAATATCGATATAGGAGACTTGAGCAACAACCAGAAAGACTCTATGTACAGTATTCTCGGAAAAGCACAGCCAGAAGATTTACATACTATTGAAGAACATAAAATGTACATAGAAGTTCTTCAAAAATTACGTATGGCTAGCATTAAGGACATGGAGCGTGTAGGAACGAAGTTTCTTGATACGCTTAAGTCACTGCTTGCAGTTGGTGAAGATGGAGTATATTCAAATAGTCAGCGCTTTATTTATGAATTAATACAGAATGTTGATGATTGTGAATATGAAAGCGTTGATGATTGTCAACTTGATATCCAGTTTGATTATAATTCCTCACCTGGCAAAATTGTCCTAACCTATAATGAAAGAGGCTTTAAGCCAGAAAATGTTTTTGCTATTACAGGTATTGCAGAAAAGTCTAAGAATATTTCAGCGGATAAAGTAGAAATTGGTGAGAAGGGAATTGGCTTTAAGTCTGTATTTGGAATTGCCGACAAGGTACATATAGAAAGCGGTAGTTTTTCATTTGAGTTGTATAGAGATAATTTTACAGTACCTATTCCTAGATATGATAATTTTAAGCCTATTAAAGGGACAAGACTGACTCTTGAGATGCCTATCATGACAGTAAAAAAGGTATATCAAAGCATGGTAGAGCAGTATATGAAAGGTGATGCAGCGCTTAATCAGAATCCAATTCTATTTTTAAATAAGTTAACACATCTCAAGATGTATTTTGACAGTTGGCGATACATAGTGTTTGATGTGGAAAGAAAACAGCCTGAATATGTGGATGGGAACATTGCATTTGAGAATGATGTAATCATATCTGTGGATATGAAAGATTCAAATAATGGCATAGATAAGTCATACAGCAGTGTTATATCTTGCAAGAGATACACACAGCCAATTATTTATGGAGAGCAGGAGTGTAAGTCAAGATATGGTGAAGATGCACCATTCACTGAAAGAAGACATAATTTAATAATAATTTTCCCAGATATTAGCGATGATTTAAAAGATTTTAAAGGGGTGATGTACTCATTCCTGCCTACGCAGATTCATATAGCAGCACCTGTGGTTATGCATGTTCCATTTAAACTTGATGGCTCACGCGAATTTGTTGATCCTCAAGGGGAAAATCTATGGTTTAGTTTTACTGCAAATCATTTAGCAGATTTTTTAAAACTGACTTATATCCATTTAGCAACTATAGTAAAGCAAGATATTATTACATATATTCCCAATAGGCACAATTTCTTTTTTAAGAAAACAAATGAGAAAATACAATGTCTACAGAAAAATGAACTTAAAGGGGATACTATCTGCAAAGAACCTGTTTTTTATACGACAGATGGTTCATTTGAAAATGTAGATAACATAATTGCATTTGGTAAGGATGAGAATTTAGAAAATCCAGAGGAAGTGTTTGGACTCTTAGGGGAAAGCAATAAGTTATTTATTCCTAATAAAAATATTGACATGCAGTGGTATGGAGCAAAAGTCATTGTAAATGCACCAGCACTTCTATTTAAAAGAGGATTAAGAGAAGAAAAAAACTTTGGTGATATAGCAAAAATATTAGATTCGATTGGCAAGGATCTGAATTATGTGAAGTTGATCGAGGAGTGTTGTCCGCTTGTTTTAACAAAAGTCCATTTGCTTGTAATGAATGCTCATAGACCAATTTATACTGCATTCAATACATATGCAGGAAATTGCTTGTCAGATAAGAAATTACCAAGGTTTTCATTTGATGAGACAATCCCGGTTAAGGACGAATCTTTTGGAAATGAAATACAAGAGCTCATTACTTCAGCAGATTTGAATACTTTATTTGAAAAATATTTAAAACATATAAGTTTTAAGTTTTATGTTTTGGAGGGGATTAAAGCTGAATTTGCGGTTGCAGGAAGTAATGGAATTGTTATAGCTGAAGGTTCTCCCATGGGGTCATTTAGTAGTTTGGTTTCAAAATATGATCCGAGAAAAGTATTTGCAGCAACACTTCAAATAAGGCAGGCCTCAGATAAGTTAAATGATGCAGATGAATCTATGACTGATTCAGAATATCTAAAGCTACTCAGAAGCGTTAGAGTAAGCTTAAAAAATGCATTTGGAACAAGAATGTATAATAGCTATATCCAAATCATAAACCAGGCCGGTATGGATAAAAATCGGTTTCTGAATGAGCTATTGCAAAATGCAGATGATTGTAAATACTCAGAAGGTGAGCTACCAGAATTTAACTTAAGAATAAGCGGAAATACAATCACAGTGTCATATAATGAGCTTGGTTTTACAAAACAAAATGTCAGAGCTATTACCGCAATCGGAGAATCTACAAAAAAACTTTTACTTGATGGAAATGATCATTCAATAGGAGAAAAAGGTGTAGGATTTAAGTCAGTATTTGGCGTGGCAGAATCTGTAGAAATCCATAGCAATGATTTTGATTTTAAATTAACAGACAAAATGCCTACTGTACCTGATAAATGTGAGCCATTAGTAGGAGAAAAAAAGACAGGCACAACATTAGTTTTTTCAATGAAAACTGATGTGCGTCAGGCCTTTAAAGAAGAAAAAATTATAAAGCTTTGTTTATGTCTTAGAAACTTAAAGCACATTGATATTCAGGGAACCCGAGTGATTATTTCCGATTCTGAAGATGAAAGAACAATTTCTATTGGCGAGAAGTTATATAGTTTTGAAAAGTTTGTATATGATTTCGATATAGAAGATGAAAAAGCAATTGCAGAAAGATCAACTAATCAAAAGGTCATAAGTAAAAATCAAAGGATTTATTGTTATATACCAAAAGATTACAGAATGGAGAAATACCCACTTTATGTGGGGTTACCAACAATTGTAGATTGTAACATACCATTAATTATAGATGCTCCTTTCGAACTTACAACATCACGCGATAATGTAGTTCAATGCCGTTGGAATGAGATCGTAAGGGACACTATTTATGATGCTCTTTTTGAACTTATGTATGAAAAACGAGAAAAATTGCGTATAGATATATTTAAGTTCGTTAAATTTGTTTCTCTAAACAACACGTCTTATTATCAGACCTTTTCAGATGGATATTTAAATAGTTTTAAGTGGATCGAAAGGCTAAAAGAAGAAGAGTTGTTGCCTGTCCTGAATACTGAAACTGAATTTGTATCGGCTGATGAGGAAGATTGCCTAATTGTACCTGAAGTTATTGCCTTTATATCAAAAAAACATCAAATTGGTGATGAATATGAGGGAACTATTATTGATACATATCATAAGAGTCAATATATTCCATTTCTAGAACATATTGGATGTAGGAAAAGTAGAGTTGAGACAGATTTGGAATGCATTCAAATGGTAGTCTCAGATATGATCACAGATGAAAAGTTTAGAGAAGCTCTTTACGGATATTTGACTCTTCCTGCAACGCAATCAAGAATTAGAGATAATCATTATTATGGGAAGGTTAAGGAATTACCTATATTTCCAATTCGTACACGTAGTGGTATAGAATATGTGGCTTATAGTAAAAAAATATATACTCATGAAACGAAGAAATCCGATAATGATTTCCAAATCCTAGAAACTAAGATAATGACCTATGATGTGCTTCAGACCATTCTTGGTGGAACAGAACGAGTTAATGAACTATCTCAAGAAATATATGAAGCTCGGTATCAAAATAATTTGGTGGCATATATTCAAGACAAAGAAAAGTCTGATAAAGAAAAGGCTTTATACGTTTTAAATGAATTCAAAAATAATAGAATTAATTTTCAAAGATGTCAGGCAACACTTAAGGGTATGCTGGAAGATATTCCTATGGAAATGATTAGTGGAAATTATCAGGTTGGAAATAAATTTGTAAATAAAAAGGGGTTAATATTTTCGGGTAAAACCATCAAAGAATTTATTGTAACAGATTTATTTAAACCTTTAGCAGAGTATCTCGGTTGTACTGATGTGCTTGAGATTCACTATGATGACATTGATTTAAACCTTGAGAGAATATCGGATGAGGATATAGATGATTTTCAGAGTGAATTTACATACTATGTTGAAATTTTAGACGGATTTATTAAAGACGGTATTATAACAGATGAGCAGATTGCGAAATTTAACCTAGAGTATCTTTCTGTAGGTAATGATATGGATGAAGATAATTATGAAGAGTTTCCAGGTCATGCTGTTGCAAATTTACAGAAGCTACAGAAACATATAAGGGACCAGTTTAGAACTAATCCTAATCCATATGTTGAGAGACAGAGAATTGTTCATGAACCAAAGAATCCAGTTAATAAAGAAACATATACTGTTTCTATGTATGGAAGTGTATATAATTCGCAGAAATGTTTTTGTCAGATGTGTCAACGAATTGTTCCTAAGAGTTATATTGAAAGAAATGATATTCAAAGAGAGCCTAAGTATGGTTGGGATCAAATGTATCTTAGCCTATGCTTGAATTGCAGTAAAGATTATATTTTGCTTAGAAATAATAAATCTGTATGGGATAAGTTTATAAATAATATTTTAGACGTTGATGTAGAAGATGATGAGACATTATTAGTTGAGATTGGTAATAAAACACTAGCATTTACAGCAACACATTTAGCAGAAATTCAGACTATTTTTGAAATAGAGAAGGAAGAGGAAGAATAATATGGTACAGCATTTATCAATTAGCTTATTATAATGCGCATGGTATTGTGGAAGGGTATCATTTTTGATACATTTTCGGCGTTTATAAAAGGAGGGGTTACCTATGGCTATACATATGAGTTTAAGACTTGCGTGGCATGATCATGGTTGGGATGGTCATGTTTGCCAGAATCCATGCAATAATCCGTATTGTGTAGGAGCACATTCATATCCAGGTGATTTAATTTCAACTAAAAGGAATCTGGAATTTGAAAAGAAACATGTGGGCGAATCGGCAGAAAAGTTTCCGTGTGAGATAGCGTGTGGCCTTAGTATAAATGCATTTGGCAAGGAAACAGTAACAACAGCAGTTGCTCCACCAAATTGGTGGAATCAGGGTGATGATGTTGTATTTACATTACCACCTGCAACTGCATGTACATGGTGCTACGAAGCCATGTACAAAAAAGATGTCTCAGCTGATGATGGAAGTGGCAGGGAGTACAGCTATGACAAGCGATTGAAAAATGCGAAAGAGTATTTTTCTCAATTTGAAGCAGGAAAGTCGCTTGTATTTTATTATGCAGGCTATAGCAATCCTTTTTCTGAAGGTGAAGAAAACAATTTTGTAATCGTCGGTGTTTCTAGGATAAAAAGCATTGATGATTTTTACTATTATGAAAATATTTCAGATCAAATAAAAGCTGATTATGCTGGAGGATTTGCATGGCAGAAGCCAATCACATCAAATTATCCGGAGGAAGGCTTTTGTATACCATATTGGAAGTATATGGATGATGAGGATACTGTATCAAAACTTGTGATTAAACCTACAAATAAAGCCCCTTTTAAATATGGTAGTCGCGAGGTTTCAGATGATGACGCAATAGAAGTCATATTGCAGATGATAGAGACCGTAGAAGAACTTATTAAAATGGGGGATGATTCTGAAGATTGGAAAGTAAGGAAAGATTGGCTCAATTCTTTGCTGAATGAATTATGGGCTGACAGAGGACCTTATCCGGGTCTTGCATCTGTAATGGAAGCGCTACAATTAAGTGAATTAATCAAAACATACTATTCTCTTGGGACGGATAAAGCAAAGAAGAAATTTTATAATCAGTTAGTTGATTTGCTTGATGGCAATTCAGATACTATTGAGAATGTCACAATCAATTCTCAGAAGCTGAGAGTAATAAGAAAAAACTATCAAATGTTATACGATGAGGAAAGGCAACTGCTTTTACAGATTTTGCCTAGATTTGATGTATCAGCAAAGCAGGTAAGAGGCATAATTTCCGAGAAACGCGAGGATGTCTCTATCACAGCTTCTGTGCAGGAAATGATTGATAATCCATATATCATTTTTGAACAGTATGTTGGTGATGATTCCGATGATACGATTCCATTTTATAAGATCGATAATGGAATGCTACCTTCACCTGAATATGGGCTTGATAGTATTTTGTTTGAAGGAGCTAGTTCCACTGAGAGACTTCGCGCTCTATGCATAGATGAGCTAAATAGAATAGCTGCCCATTCATTTGGAAAAGCAGCAGAAATTCTAAAGTCAATTAATTCTAGATTGGACAGAATGCCAGAGTGGAAGCGATATTCATATAATATTAGAAATTTTAATGTTGATAAAAATATATTAGAGGGTGGATTGCACCTGAGAAAAGATGAGTCTGGAGAACTTTATTTATATATAAAGGCTGTGTATGAGGACGAACGTATTATTGAAGAAGTTTTTAGGACTCTTGCAGATAGACCAGATATACAACTCAAACTGAAGATTTCGGCTGAAAAATTTAAGAAAATGGGATTAAAGCGAGAAGATTCAAAGCTTTTAGATGATAAGAAGACGGCCGAAGAGTATGAAAAGATTCTTGATCAACAAGCTAAAGTTTGTATGCAGATTTTTAAAAAACCTATATGTGTGTTATCAGGTGCTGCTGGCACTGGAAAAACGACTGTCATTAAGACAATTCTTGATACGATTGAGAATATACATGGAGTTGGGACAAGTTTTCTATTGATGGCACCAACAGGAAAAGCTGCGGAAAGGATTAAGGTAAAGACAGGAAAACCTTCGAGTACAATCCATTCTTTTCTTGCTAAAAATGAGTGGTTGAATAAAAATATGACCCTAAAACGTGAAGGCGGAAAGAAGAGTCAGGATGTAAATACTCTCATTATTGACGAGTGTTCAATGGTCGATTTAAATCTTTTTGCGACGTTGGTAAGAGCAATTAATTGGAATAGTGTTCAGCGACTAATATTAGTAGGTGACCCTAATCAACTTCCTCCTATTGGAAGAGGAAAGGTGTTTGCAGACACCATAGAATGGCTTAAGAACGAGGAAGAATATAGTGATAATGTAGGCACATTAACAGAGAATATTCGTCAGCTTGTAAATCGAGTGAATGACTTGGGAACAGGTATTTTAGATTTGGCCAATGTTTTTATACAGGAGAAGCAATTAGCGAACGAAAACTGTGACGAAGCCATACAACTTAAAATGGAAAAAGAGGAGATTTTTTCTGCTATTCTTGAAAACGGCAATGGTGAAGTAAAAAAAGATCTAAGTGTGTACTTTTGGGAAGAACAAGACGACTTGGAGAAACTGTTGCAACAGAGAATGGTGGAGGATATGTCTGATCTTACGGGATTAGAGGCTGAAACAGAGCAGGAAATGCATAATCTTTGGACAGAGGCAACTAAGGATAAACCGGAAAAAATTCAGATTATTTCTCCATATAGAGGAGAGTACTATGGCACAATGTCGATAAATACATTTGTGCAGAGTGCTTTTAATGGATATTGGAGTAGGAAACTAAATGTAGATGGAATAGGGCTTTTTGATAAAGTTATACAGATACGAAATAGACCGTCCTCTGATAAAGCTTATGTATATGATTGGAAACAAAGAAAAATAGGAAGAAATGAAATATACAATGGCGAAATAGGTACTATTGATCCAATGGGATATGAACGTAGCAGAATAAACTATCTTAGTAGTATTAAGCATTTTCAAGCAAACTTTTCAGGTAGCAACAGGAAAGACTACAGTTATTTATATGGCAAGAAACTCAGTAGTAAAAGTTTTTATATTCCGGATCAGAAGGTAACTGATAATCTTGAACTAGCATATGCTATTAGTGTACACAAATCACAGGGATCCGAGTTTGATTATGTATACATTATTATTCCGAAGAGAGAAAGTCACTTGTTAAGCATGGAATTATTGTATACTGCTTTGACAAGGGCTCAGAAACACGTAACTGTATTACTACAACAGGATATAAGTACACTGACTACGATGAGCCATGTGGAAAAGTCAGCTGTTCGAAAGATTAATTCTTCAGTTTTTAACTTTAACCCACTGCCGGATGAGCTATTATATGCTAACGATTGGTTCAAAGAAGACCGTAAATTGGCTACCTTATCTGAGTATTTTGTGCGCTCCAAATCAGAGGTCATAATTGCAAATATGTTAGTAGCGGAGGAAATACCTTTTATATATGAGGAGCCATTATTTGCGCCAGATGGATCTATGTATTTACCAGATTTTACTGTCAAATTTAAGGGAGAAGAATATTATTGGGAGCATGTCGGGCGCTTGGATTTAGAGAGATATAAAAAGCATTGGGAACAGAAGGAAAAATGGTATGAAAGCAATTTCCCAGGAAAGCTAATTGTTACATATGAAGGCAATAATCTCTCTAATGATGCTATGGATATTATAAAAAAATATAGATAAGATATAAAAGGGCTGTGTATGGCAGGTAATCGTCTTGAAAGAATATCAGTGAATGATAAGAAGTTATTTCAGTACAACAGTGATATTATGAATGAGGTGTAAGGATTATATGAAAAGATTTATTACATTCTGTCTTATAACTACATTGCTGATTCTATCAGGTTGTGGAAGCAAAAATGATGATAATGTATCTGTCATAGGTGGAGCGGATGGGCCGACATCCATTTATTTAAAAGAAAATGATGACACCGGTAATTACACGCAGATTGATCAGGAGACTGCAAAGCTTATGATGGAACTTGATGACGGCCATGTGATCGTTGATGTGCGTAGAGAAGATGAGTATGCCAAGGGGCATATCCCAGGGGCTATTTTGATTCCTAATGAAAGTATAGGCACAGAGCAGCCATCAGAGCTTCCGGACCTGGATCAGATTATTCTTGTTTACTGCAGAAGTGGAAGGCGGAGCAAGGAAGCTTCTCAGAAGCTTGCTGATATCGGATATACTAATGTCTATGAGTTTGGTGGGATAGTCGATTGGACTGGTGAAATAGTGACCGATTAAACTGCTAGAGAGACGGAAGTATTGACAGATTTGCTTGGAAGTAACAGTGACGTTGGAATAAAAGGGCGATAACTTGCATATAAAAATAGGCAATACCGCTTCTTCGTATTGCCTATTTTTTACCATCAATTTATTCAACTATCAATGTTTGTCATGAGGCGTAGTATGGAATATTTCTGGAAACAGCAGGATGACATTCCATCAGGGATGGGGTATCCGCTTTTTGGAGAAATACATATTTTAAGTTCTGGTATAACTATACTTATAGTATTAATACTGATTTGTCATCTTTTAAAAGCTGACAGCAGGAAGAGGACTTTTATTATTAAGCTTATTCCTGTTGTCATGCTTTTTATGGAATTGTTTAAAGATGCATTTTTGATAAGTGTTCACAGATTTTCTGTAGCCTACTTACCGCTCCATGTCTGTAGTATTGGTATATTCATTTTTTTGCTTAGAGAATATCTGCCGTGGAAATGGGCTAAAGATTTCTTTGGAGAACTGGCTTATGTGCTTATCATGCCAGGATCTATAGCGGCACTTCTTTTTCCAGACTGGACTATCTATTATCCTGTTCTTAACTTTATGAATCTATATAGCTTTGCATGGCACGGGGCTTTGATCCTGTATCCGCTTTTATTAAGAAGAACGGGTCTTGTTAAGCCGTCAATTAAGCATATCTACCGGCCTATACTTTTTCTGTTGGTAACAACACCTTTGATATATGCTTTTGATAAGCATTTTAATTGTAATTTCTTCTTTGTGAACTGGCCTGTGCCGGGGAGCCCATTAGCTTATTTTGCATCATTACTGGGTAATCCTGGGTATCTTATTGGATATGCAGGGCTTGTACTGATAATACTTATTATTGTTTATGGAATAGATCTTCTTATAAAGACTATACTTAAGGATGAGAGACTAATCTGAATAATATCCCGATTTTTGTAGAGTATGAAGTTGCCTACAGCTAATGCGTTACATATGCATTGTAGCTGTGGGCAACTGATTGTTAATTGCCCAAAATATCAGTTAATACATACATCCAGTAGAAGACTACTGAAACTGATCAGAAAGTCAAATACATATTCACCGGAATTCTTGCAATAGCTTACAAACTCAGGTATATCCAATGTCAGATCCCATGTAAGCTTATACGGTGCATCCGGATCTAACGTTGTAATAGTCATACTGACTTTCTTGGCACTTGGATCTGTCATTTTGCGTGCTTTATTTAAGATATCATATTTTTCCATAGACACCTCCTTGAAATAAATATTTAGTTTTGCGTGTTATGTGGATTAAAGCCGGATGTCGGCCAGATGGAAGATCATACTTCCAATATTATTTTTATAGAAAAACAAAACATTGTCAATAAAATATTGTAATATATAAACGGATTTAGAAAAGTTATTTAAAACATTAAAGGAGATATACATATGAGATTTCTTGGAAATATTATATGGATTATATGCGGCGGCCTTGTAAGTGCTATCGGCTGGTGGGCAGCAGGGGTATTATGGTGTATTACAATAGTGGGTATTCCTGTAGGACTTCAGTGCTTTAAGCTTTCATCTATATCGCTTAATCCGTTTGGCAAAGAGATTGTAGATGAGGGAGGAGTTTTTTCACTTCTTCTAAATATACTCTGGCTCTGCGCTTCGGGAATCGAGCTTGCTGTTGCCAATGCATTTATAGGGCTCATTTTGTGCGCTACAATTATTGGCATTCCTTTTGGCAAGCAGTTTTTTAAGATTGCGCGTGTAGCACTCTTTCCATTTGGAGCTAGAGTTGTGAGAGTGCACTATTAAATCTCTCAATGAGTAATAGACTAAAACTTCTCACTTGGTGATGCTGCACCGTCCAAGTGGAAAGTTTTAGTAATTTAGAGAATATAGTATAATCAAGGCTATTATAGCTTCCGGTAAGTGACTGCTTATCGGAAGCTTTTTATTGATAATCTATTTAGTAAGTTCAAATTATAGGACTTTAGTCCGAAATATAATCAGTATGAAATATATCATTTTACTCTAAAGTCGCGAGCAAAGCGAGCGTCTAATGGTTCAAGCTGGTCAAAATGGAGTGATCATAATGCGTAGATTATCTTTTCTATATAAACCGGCGTTGATCGTAGCCGGAGGGATACTATTTGTCTTGGCATTGTTTTTTATCATACATAATGCTGATATTCGCATTTTTACAAAAGAAAATGAAGCTCTTATAGCAGAGTTTGAGAATTCAAGATTGGAGCTGGAAGAATATTATAAAGGCGCTGACCTTAGTTCTATTCAGAATATGGAACATGTAGGATCGGCGGCAATTAATGTATCTTATGCCTTGGTATATAAGAATACCTATAATTTTAACGTAGAACTTAATATACATTTTGACGATAAGTTCAGAAATCTTGATATTATAGACAGATGTGAGATTGTTTTAAATGTGTTTAATAGTATTGATAAGCAATTGTCAGCTTTTGATGCAACTTATAAGCTTAGTAAATTTCAAAGCTTATACGAAGATATTACTGAAAAAAAGGTACTTGATAATAATGGCGTTTTTGGTATTTATTACTATAGCAGTTACAAAATGTGGGATGGATTACATTATTATGAAATCTATAAAGGTAAAGAGGATAAAGAAAAAGATGAACTATTGCTCCGTGATGCTAACGGATATATAGCCTTAATCTATAATTATATTGTGGAAGATGATCATGTTGTAGAAATAGATAATGGCAAAAAATATACTGGCTATAGTCCATCCACAGGTGGCGGAGTATCAGGATCAAAAAGCTCTTCATCAGATTCTAAGGGATCATCTTCTGGTGGAGGCAAGAAATCAAGCGATCCATATGATGTCCATGATTATGAATCGGCAGATGATTTTGCTGATGACAAGTATGAAGAATTCTACGACTACGAGGATGACTATGAAGATGAGGATGAAGCGTATGATGCTGCCGAAGACTATTGGAATGATGAGTATTGAATATTGCAGGTTTTGGTCAATAATTCAAACTCCCCACTAGGGCAGATCATCTTCTCCCAAGTGGAGAGTCTGCAAATAATAGCTTCTTGCCGTCTATCCTATATAATTTACCTTCTATCATATTTTTGTTTTTTTAATATTGGCCTTGTTATAATACTTGATGTCTGAGACACTTGAGTATTATTAACGGAGGTTATGATGAAAGACAAAATAAAAAATGTGTTACCGACAGTTTTTAAGGCGGCAGTAATAGGAGCGATATATGCTATTTTCTCCTGGATATATTTTGAATTTGCTCAAAGATGCGATTTTTATAGTTGTTTTGCTGGAATATACGATTATTTTGATATATATATTAGTGACGGCGATTTTATATTGTATTTGTATTTTTTTATTTCTCTTATCATCTTTTGCCTTTGTAGAATTATGAATGGTTTTATAAAGACGATTACCTTTCTTTTTTCTTTTACTATTATAAGTTTTGGAATATCAGAGTTTATGTGTCTGTTTACAAGTGATGCATTTGAAAGGCTTGCATATGGCCTTGATTTTTTATGGCAGACCCTTATCATTGCTGCTATTGCAGCGCTTTTCCTGATACTATTGGTTGTCAGATTAATATACAGAAGATATAATAACAATTGAGTTAGCAATGCCTAACATAGGTAAAAGGAGGCTGACAATGATGTGGAACTTTAATGATATCGGGATAGACAGTGAATTGGACTGGGACAGGATAACGCATCTGTTTTAGCTGGGGATCATAGCGGCGCTTCAACATTTGTAAGGGAATATACACTTGCTTCAGGTGGACCGTATTGCGACTGCGGATACAAAAAGAAATCCTGAACCAAGTGGACATGAACTAATTTTTTTAACATATGGTTAGCAAATACTAACGAAAAACAGGAAATAACGACACGAAGGGTGTGTTTTAAATGTTTGATAAACGACTGATGGCCATGTGCCCGGAAAGTAAGAAGAGGTGAGAGAAAAGACCGTCCTCATGGTGTCTCACAGAGAGTCAACCATGAGAATCGCAGAGAAAACATTGGTGATGGAAGGTGGACGGATTTCGTGAATAAGACGGAGAAAAAGCGTGAACGAGAGAAACAGACTGTCAGTGAAATGATCGCCCTTTATTGCAAAAAGAATCACAGAACAAAGCGTGGAGAACTTTGCCTGGAATGTATACAACTACGCAATTATGCGGTTATGCGCAGCGATAAATGCCCGTTTATGGAGAACAAGACTTTTTGCAGTAACTGTAAGGTTCATTGCTATAAGCCTGAGATGCGTGAAAAGATCCGTAAAGTGATGCGGTATTCCGGACCGAGGATGATCTTCCATCATCCGGTGATGGCTGTCAGGCACGTAATAGAAAATAAAAAAGAAAAACGGAGACTTGAAGGAGAAAATGGGAATTAAGAGAAAGAGTGATATGCGATGAATGATAAACAAAAGAAAAATGCTATAACAGGTTTTGCAGGAGCCGTTTTGTTCATGATCGGCGACTGTCTGCTATATATTTATCCGGGCAGGGACGCTCATATCGATATTGATCCTGTATTTGCCGAGATGCCTGTATGGAGAT
>JAEEGL017210969.1_pt1 | contig 17341 bp, 10 predicted proteins | sample 9134231 | NCBI WGS metagenome assembly JAEEGL01 (sample SAMN16246548, study PRJNA631951) | gut metagenome | biome: gut microbiome; feature: rumen; material: fiber-attached | host: Bos | place: Iran: Karaj | collected 2018-10
AGGATTTCTTGTACAGAAGGCCGGTGATTATCTGATGCCGATATATTACTTTGCTGAATCTGATAAGGAAGGGGCTGCTCTTATTCTTCATTCATATGAGAAGGCAATTTCAAAGTATAAGGGAAGTGATGTGCTAATACTGCAAAGGGAGGAAAAGAGCTACAAGCTTCTAACAGATGTTATGCCGGGCAAGGATAAATCAAGTGTGCTTTGGGCTAAGCTTGAGGATTACAGGAATAGTAGATGATACATCTTCTGTAAAAAACTACATACGGTATATTTCACCATAATATACCAGGTAATCTGAGATAGTGAAATTACACCCCATAGGAGGTATTGGGATGCCAGAACGTCAGCAAGTAGAACTTTCACGTAATAAGGTAGAAGAGATATTAACGCATGACACCCGTACTGCGGTGGATATGAAGAAAACAAAGGGAAAATTCGATGAGTATTACAGTGTGAGCAAGACTGTTGAAGATACTCTTTTTATTAACCAGGTCCTTAAGAATGCGGATGCGGAGGAACTGCATCTTACTGCCTATGAAAGGGATCATTTAAGGACAATAAACAGCCGTAACAAAGCACACATCCTCTTAAACCAGCAGAAATTCACCGGTGACAGTGGTCTTATGCAGAATGTAAAAGAAACTGTGGGGCGTTTGGAGACTCTTTTGGCGGATGAAAATACATTGGATCACGGGCTGGATGAAGTTGCGGATGCCTTTCGCAATGCAATCAAAGCCTGTCAGACATATTGTGAAAAAAAGAATCCCTGGTTTACCAAGGGAAAAGTAAGAAAACTGATGGTGGAAAGGCGTCTGGATTCTCTTTATGCAGAGTTTGACAGGTTCATTAATGCAAGAGAGGCATTGGAAGAAGGTATTATTTCGAAGCCTCAAAGACCTATGGATCTGCTTGATATGGCGAGTGTCATCAAAGAGCGCAAGGATGCTGCCAGAGATGCTATGACAGAACTGGTGCATGAAGAGAAGGTAGTCGAAGAGCAGAAGCAGGAAGAACAACAGGAGCAGAAGCAGGAAGAACAACAGGAACAGAAGCAGGAAGATAAGCTTAATGAAGAACTTAAGCGCAAGGAAGCCATCAAAGAGAGCATGGAAAAGAAGCTGGTGGATATCAAGATTCCATCACAAAGTGAGAAAGATGCTGCCAATAAGGCTCTTGAGCAGAAAAAGAAATCCCTGCTTGGCAAGGTTAAGGAGCCGGATGAACATATTAAGGTTCAGGTGCTTAAAGACAATCAGTATTTTAAAGATAGACTGCAGAATTTTGATGACTATCATGTAAGAAACTCACGTTATGTATATTATGATGAACAGTCTAATCAAAGATTACATCCATACGAAGACTTATGGGATAAGTGGAAACCTGTGTACCAAAATGCCGATCGTGGTCAGAATTTGTCAGCCAAAACCTTTGACGAAATTAAGAGGATAATTATAGAGGTACAGGGCAGAACTCAAAGACTTGACGAAAGAAATACGTCAGACCAACTCATTAATTATATGAATGAAACCTTTGAAAAAATTGCTAAGGACTGCCCGCTGATGTCTCCAAAGGAGATGGATGCTTTGCTTAAAAAGCTTTCCGGTTCTGACATTGAGCAGAAAAAGGCAGTTATGGCTTTACAGAAATACATCGAGGATATTAAGAAATGGGATAAAGATATTCATAGTATGGAGGACTATGAAAAGAACGACTTTAAGGGAGAACTGAAAGATATCTGCACAAATATCGAAGAAATCTTAGAGGAACAGGAGAAGCTAAACCCTGTTATCTTTGCCATGACAGAAGAGGAAGTTGAGGCTATCCAGGAAATAAAAGATCAGGTTGAAGATGTTCGCTTGAAACAGGAGAGGAAAAAGAAGGAAGAAGCTGATAGAGCTGAGCTGGAGGCACTTAAGAAGGAACAGGAAGAATTAGAGGCAGAGCTTAAGGCAAACGAAAAGAAGCTTGCCGATATGGACAAAGAGGTGGCTGAGGATGAGGCAAAAGCTTCCAGGATGAAGGAAAAGATTGACCAAAAGAAAGAACAGCTACAGAAAGAGGCGGAAGAGCTTGAAAAGGAACGTAAAGAATTAGAAGGACAGCTTTTGAAAAATAAATGGAAAATTGAAGGAATGGACAAAGAGATTGCCGAGGATGAGGCAAAGGCTTCTGAAATGAAGAAGGATCTTGACGCTAAGCAACGGATTTTCAGTGAAAGGGAGAGAACAAAGAAAATTGAGGAAGATAATAAAAAAATTCTGAAAGAAAATATAAAGATTGACATGGAATCGGATACAAAATTAGATGCTGAGTATGGGAAATTAAAGAAAGATGCTAATAGTCATACCGGAAATAATGGCCTTATGAAGCCAGTTTCTGCTCATACGAAATATCTTGGTGATCAAATGGCACGTGTTGTGATTCCGATTTTCTCGGATAATGGTACCACATGGGATACGCTCATGGCTATTTGCCGTATTGGAGCTTATGCAGAGCTGATGTACGAAGAGTATGATAGTGAAAGCAGCATCATAAAAATGAGGAAATTGCTAATTGATGAACTTGGTGGAGCAGGTGATATTGATCCGTATGCTAGCTGGGGATATAATAAGCCAACTTTGGAAGTACTTAAAAAATGTAAGTGCAAGTTTACAAAGGATGGCCGTGTCAAACTGTCCGAGGAGGCCAAAAAGCAGCTGGCTTATCTGTATAAGAAGCTTAGTGCTGAAGAACGTAAAATCATGGAAACAGGTAGTGATTTTTTGTCAAAATATGGCAATATCATGCCGATTCAATCTATGGAGGCTGAACAGTGGATGTGTCTTCATTACAATACTGAAGAAATAAATAAAATTGTGAAGAAGAATCCTGACCTTATCGGATGATGTAAAAAAGTAGAAGCCTTCACATCTTTTCATGAAAGGAATGGAAAAGCATGAAGCATAAGAATGAGAAACTAATGTACTCTGCGGTGACTAGGGATAATGTAAGTGCCTTCACTCACCTTCTTACTGAAGATATTGCGGAAAAGATAACAGCAAAAAAGCTTAATTGTATAGGCGGAATCAGAAACGACGATGAACTATACTGCCCTCAGGGAACATTATGTTATGAAGTGGTATCCCGTATGGGGGATGGGGAAAAGCCTTTTTGCTACCTGACATGGCTTTATGTGGATCCTGAACACCGTGGAAAAGGGACGGCAAGAGGAATGCTGTCACAGCTTTTTGAGATTTTGAAAAAGAATAGTGTGAAGCTGGTGGTAGCAGATTTTGATGAAGAGCAGGCTCCGTTACTTAGGCGCTTTTACGAGGATCAGGGTTTTTCTCTTGATTACTGGATTTCAGACAATCTTTCTACTTCACTTGAGGAAATAAAAAGCCATCTAAAAGGTGAGGAGGACGATTCTGCCTGTAAGGCACTTTCAGAGAGTAAGAGAAAACTTTATGGTGACTGGTATGACCCGGAGATTTCTACGGAGATGACCTTGCAGGATGGAAGTAGTGCATGCCTGTTGATACATCGTGCTCCTTCCGGAGATCTTTGCGTGGAACGGATTGATAGCAAGAGGAAAATCACAGAAAGTGAGTATAGAAAGCTCCTGAAATCTTCCATGGAAGTGGCATCGGAATTTTGCCCGAAAAAGGCAATGGTGGAGTTTTGCGTGGAATCAGAGGAAAGTGCTGAGCTTGTAGTTTGTTGCCTTCCGGAAAATGTCATGCAGGAGCACATTAGGGCTATAAAGCTTCTTGCTCCGTACGCAGGGGCCTTTTTGAATCCGGATGTTTCACCGGAATCTAAAAGGATTGAAAAGCGTGAGCATCTTTCTTTTACATTTACAAGGCTAAACGGTGCAGCAGATGCCCTTACTCAGGAGGGCTTTGATCCACTGCTTCATTTTGGAAGTGAAACCAAGGAGCCTTATCTGATTTTAAGAAGGGATATTCCGGAAATATCTCCGAAGCTTTTTGTGATACCTGATCCGGAATCCACTGAAGAGTACATTCTGGCTCTCAGTGCCGATTTTCCGGTAAAGAAGAAAGAAAACTTTGAGAAAATATACGACAATTACCGGAAAGAGAATGATCTTTTGTTTGCCCAATATGATGAAAGCCAGCGTACAGCCACCGCTTACGCTATGATTCCCGGCGGGAGAGAAACCTCGAATGCAACACTTGGAGAATTTGTCCGTTCCTGCTTTACCGAGATGGATAAATTTGCAGAGTTAGGAGGGATGTAATTATGCCGAGAGAAGTTGAGAGTCTTCAAAAGAATAAAGCGACGGAATTTGAATACCGTAAGCTCTTTTCATTAGAGGAAGAGGAACGTCCCCATGCTCTGGAACAGTCCAAGGAAGGTGCCAAAGAACACATCAGCCTGCAGAGAAATCTTTTCCTTGAACTTCCTGAAGTGATTCCTGCTAAGGAACTGGAAACTCCAAGGCAAAGTGAGCCAGTGCAGAAGGTACAAAAGAAATACAAGCATATCGGGTTCCAGGCAGCATATGCCAGTGCGGAGAAAAAAGACAGTAAATATATGGCAGCAGTCAGGAAAAGCCTGCAGGGATACTTTGAGCTTAGAGATGTTTATGTGGAGAAAAAGAATAAAAAGGACCTTACTGAGAATGAAAGGGAAGCTTATCTTCGCTCCATGATGGATGCACTTCGGGATCTCAATTCGAAATGTGATATTTATATCTCGAACCGAAATCCATGGTTTTCCCGTGGAATCGAAAGAATGAATGAACTTAAGGATCTTCAGAAGGATGCCAATGCGCGTCTTTTGGCTGTGCAGCGTGAGTATGCCGGAGTTTGCGATAACTTTTTAAAAAAGCGCCTCAAAGCGCAGGAAGCTGTTAATCAGCGCCATGCTGATTCTACCAAAGACAAATACAGAGATGATTACTGGAACGAGAATTATGAGAAGGAAAGAGACGATAAGGTCTACGAAAAGGAATCCGTTTCCGAGATAAAATTCAAGAAAGGAACAAAAAAGAACGAGCAGATCTTAGACTTCTCGGAGTTTGACAATATACTTACATCTGAGCACACGAACATAAGTACCAAGGAAATGTTAAATGCGAAGACGGCGGTGGATCTTAAGAGAAAGAACCTGACTGATGACGAGAAGGCTCTTTTGGAAAAGATTGCTTCCTATGCTTCCCTTCGTGCAACGGCATCAGATTATGCTCTTGTTTATTGGGAAAATGACAAGGAGGAAAAACGTCTTTTAAGAAAGTACACGCAGGAGCTTGAGGAAGAAGGAAGACTTATAAATGAAATCCCGCAGCTGATTGAGAATGCTCTTTTGGCCCCGGAGTTATCAGCGGAAAAGAAAGCCATGCTTAAAAGCTATCAGGAGATTTTTTCTGGGTTTATTTCCGGGCAGCTTATTATGCATAAAGACCTTAGTTATAAAATTCAGCTTGAGTCCCATGATTTTACAGGGCAGGATGTTACTGTCCAGTGGACTGACGTGGAATATGACAAGGAGGCTCAAGAGAATGTTTTGTCACAGAAGGAATTTGAACTTGAGGACCGGACGAAGGAAGCTCTTTTTCCGCATCCGCCATGTGTGTCGGATATAGCACAGGGAGGAATGGGAGACTGCTGGTTTTTGGCCAGCCTTGCAGATCTGCTGGCCCACGACAGCGACGCTGTCCGGAATATGATGAAGGATAATGGTGATGGAACAGTAACGGTGCGCTTTTTTGCTCCTTATGAAAAAACTTCCTATCGTGGAGACAACTACAAGCAGATGGCACCGGTATATATAAAGGTGGATAAAAAAGTATGTACCACCACCAATCGTATGTCTCTTTGGGTGCAGGTAGTGGCAAAGGCCTTCTGTGCTTTTACTCAGGTACGATTAAAGAAGCTCCCGGAAAAAGACCGATACGCTAATGAAAATAGGGTTTATAAAAATCTTTCTGAGAATCAGAAGGTCATTGAATATGGTTTTATCGCCAACGGCGGGCAGATGAGTAACTGTATGCAATTTCTGACAGGAAGGGTCAATGCACAAAAATTAAATCTTGAAGGTGGTATTTCAGAAATAGATACCGTTGATACGTTTATGGCGCAGCTTTATGAAAATTCTGAAAAGGAAGCGGCGCGCGATGAAGCAAATAAAACCGGTGCTGTTCTGGACCGGGATTTTGGTGTGTTTAAGAATAAATGGGACGAGGTGGTGACTGTCCATAAAGAGGTGCTTGATGAGGCCTGTACCACAGGAATTGACAACGTGCTAAAGAAAACGAAACGGCTTAAAGAGGTTCGGGATAATATAGAGTCAATGGATAAGGCGCTTAATACCGTAAATACTTTGTTGTCGCGTTTTCTGGCGGATTACGGTGGCTATTCCTTTAACAATAATGAAGGCGCACTTTTTAGAAAAGTATATTTAAAAGGTGAGCTGAAGAGGGAAGATCTGGACGAATATGATAAGCGTAAGCTCGATTCAGTCTATGACCTGATAAAAGAAAGTTTTGATGATATTAAGGATTATACCCGTGGAGAAAGTGAAAAAAAGAACTTTATCTTCAATACCTTTGATGAATGGATGAATGCTGCAGGCGTGGGAATGCAGGCACTTAAGGAAGAAGAGAAAGCTCTTAAGCAGTATGAAGAGACTAAAGCAGATACAATCGGGCAGAAGGAAGGCGTTGAGGAACCGAAGCTTACTGATGAGAAAAAGGCCAAAGTGAGGATTGCGGTGAAGCTTGACTATGCTGCTGCTCAGCTCATGAGTCATGTTGGTGTGTACGCTGAGGGCAGGAATTACCGGCAGATGTTCCGCGACCGTAAAAAGAAGGTGGAAGAACTTAAATGCGGAGATATTCCATTGCCAGAGCAGGGAAAGACAGACAGGCTTGCTACATTTGCTTCTTTACTCTCAATCACCAGGGAACAGGCATTTGAACTTGCAAAAAAGCAGGCTATAAAGACACTGACCCAGATAGACTCTGCATATGACGAAGCAGAGAACAGTAAGAATATGGAAGTATTTTCCGGAGAGTATTCGGAACGAGCAATAAAGATGTTCAAAGATATTAAAATGAAGCTTGATAAGGGAGAGTATGTTGGAAGTGGAAGCCGTGAGGGCTGGGGAAAGGTTGCCAAAGACGGAAAGGAGTCCCAGGACGAAGGAACTGCCGGAAACCATGCCTATTCTATCCTGGGGACGAAGGAAGTTACCATGGAAGGGAAAAAGATATATCTGCTTAAGGTTCGTAATCCATGGGGTAAATATTCTACGGAATATTTCCGAAATACAAAGACAGGCAAGATTAATTATCGCACAAAATTGACCCATGACAGTGGCGTCTTTTATATGGAACTTACTCATTTCTTCCGCGTATTCTCGAATATATATACATCCGGAGACAAGTGGAATAACAGGAGTAACTAAGATTACTATGTAGGAGGTTTATATGGGAATTTTCAAGGAGTCGATGGATGAAAAAAATCCGGAGTTTAAGACGAAGGTAATAACAGAGCAAAAGGATCTTTTTGCTACAAAGCAAACGGAAGTAAATAAGGAAAAAAATTTAAATGAAATTAATGATGAACTGAATAAGACTATTGTTTCTGTTAACAATAACCTGATTCCGGAGGGAAATCTGCCCAGTGATAAGCATGATGCAGTAGATCTTTTACAATCGCATTCTGCTATTCATGCTGAGCCAAGAGAGCTTCATGTTGCTCTGGACGGTAGCTATCAGATTATAGAGAAAAAAGATGGCCATTATATGACTCAGCTTAAGAGGCTTATCAATGGAAATGAGAATATTCGAGCAGATGGCATTGATGGAGGAGATGAGGAAGAAAGCGATTATAGAGTGTACTATAATGAGAGTGAATATAGTATTGAAGATATTAGGGGATTGAAAAATGAGGGCGCGCTTAATGCAGTGGTAAGTAAAATGGATGAGATTATCTCTACCTGCCGCAAGTATCGCCTGACACATCTGTGGCCCTGGACCCGTAGAGGTAAGGAACGTAAAGCTGATGTCGTAAGGGCTCAGAGGGAAGCAGAAGCAAGAAGGCAGGCTGCAAAGACAAGGATCAAGGAACTTAATAAATCTAAAAATGTGGCTAGTGGAGGTAAGAAAACTGTAGTTGAAAAAGCAACGGGTGGTTTTAGACGGGTAGTAAATTATACAAAGACCTTCCTGTGGGGAATGACTGTAAGAAATGCAGTTAATACTGCTGCAATGGCTGTTGCACTTCCGTTTTGGGTAGTGGGAAGTATTGGGAAGACGGCTGCATCTCTTTTTGCAAGCGATGTAAAATTTGGGCTTAAGGGTGCATTTACCTTGCCTCATCCGCATCTTCCGTCCACCTGGTATACTCATTATGCTACCAAGAGCATAAGTGATATCACCGAAAAAGAAATCAGAAATAAGAAGAAAGAACGTGATAAATGTGTTCCGGGGTCAAAAAAATATTTAGATTTGGATTTTGAAATACAGTATCTGGAGAGTACTTTGTATGCAAGAGGATATGCAAGATGGCATAGCTTCTTCTCAGGGAGCACTATTTTTGATAATTTTGGATACTCACCGTTCAGTGCAAATTTGGATCAAGTTGATTATAACAATAAGCAGCCAATCTGATGTCTTGATACAAATGTAACTTTTTATTGTGAGAAGGTTTATTATTCATACAGAAATGAGGATAGTTTATGGATATACATGCATTTACCCAGACTTTTTTGGAATCAGAGCCGGTTAGAAATACAATCAGTGAAACTGTTGCCATAGACCCTACAGAGGCTATAAAGAACAGCTATATCCTTGAGGAGGTCATGGAGGAAAAGAAGGAGGCGCTTAAATCACCGGACGATGCTATGAAGGCATCTCCATGGCTTATGTTCCGCAGATATATGGAGTATTTCAGGATGCACTATGTTCATATAGGAATGGTACATCCTATGCTTTCAGTTGGAAAGGACAGGATAGCGCAGTGGAGAAGAGCAGTAGATGAATACGAAAAGCTCTTTGATGGCTATTTTCCATATGTATCTCTTGTGACGGAGAAGAATTTTTCTAAGATACAGCATATGATCCCGACTGATATTCTGAATCTGGCTGGCAACCCGGGACGTTATATAATCGCTGCATATCAGGTTATGCTGCCTGAGGGAGAGGGAGGAGTGGAAGATTATCCTCTTGAAGTGGCAGGTGTAATGTCTTTTAACCTTAGGAATATGGATGGAGAGACAATCGTTGTTATAGATTGGCTTCGAAGTGATAAGGAGCATCAGGATGCGAATGCGCTGGATGCACTTATGGCAGAGATGCTCTATATGCTCAAGGATACGACCGTTAGCGGAATTACTTTTGACATGAGATTTGATGAGATAGTTACGACGGATATTGATGAGGATGGCAATGAGATTGATATTATGTCACCCCTTGCCAGCCTTATGGAGCGCTGGTATTTTGAGGCTTCTATGGTTCCTGATGAGGAGCTTATTACAGATGCAGGAAGCCTGATGAAGATTGTGGATATTGACCCGGAGGGCGCACCAAATACAGAGATTTGCTCTATAGATAAAATGTCAGATGATGAGTTCAAAGAGGTTACTTCCCGCTACATAAAAGAGGATCCGGGAGTTTATGATAACGGGATTCCTTTTGCGGATAAAAAGAGATATGACAGAAAAATGTCCTATTTTGCCAGAAAGAAGGGCGCTATCGTAGGTATTCTCCTGGTATATAGGAACTATCGTGATGAGATTTATGTTGAGATGGCCAGAGGAGATAGTGATGAGATCACTATGGAGCTTATCCTTACAGCGCTTGAAGAGGTATCGGGAATTGTAAAAAAGGACCAGCAGGTTATTATTCCGGTAAAACGCGAATACGCAGCTTTGTTTACAGAAAAATATTTACCGGATGCCAAACCGACCGTGCTGATAAGATCTACTCTCCTTGCGCCTGATGAAAGCGAAGATATAACAAGCGAAGAATGGGATGAGGTGACTGAGAACATCGAAGAACTGATGCCGGAGATGATGGAAGTGGCGTCTGAATGAATTTGAGTTTATGGAAAAAGAGCCTAGTTGATGCATAAGTAGTACCGGGCAAAGAAACAGGAGACTTCTATGCCGGAAGAAGATAAGAAGAAAAAGTTCAAACATGGAGGACTTCAGGGAAAGATATTCAGGTTATGCATTATGCTTGTTGTTACAGCAAGTATAGGCTTTGCTGTGCTGGGAATAATTGAACTTGCTCTTCTGCAGAAAAGAGCTGTGATGTCGGGAAAAAAACAGATTTCCACTATTTCTGAGATTTCACAGGGCTCAATGATGGAAATAACCGATGAGAACATGAAGAGAATGGCACTTTCTACTGCCAGCGAGGTCTATTGGGAAATCTGGGTAATGCAGCATGATGCCGTTACTGTGGCAGGTCAGGTATGGGATATACTTCACAATCTTGATGAGTATGAGGAAAGGGAACTGCTTCCGCCCAGCAAAGAAAACGAGGGGAAACTTGCGCTGCAGCTCTTGCTGGCAGAGGGGGTAACTCCAACAGAAGAAGAAATGGCCATTGCCAGAAAACTGGCCAATATTGCGCCGGCTATGAAGCAGATGATAAGGGATAATGATTATTATACTTTGGATCTTCTCATAGCACTTCCAAACGGTATTACTATAAGCGTGGATACTCTTTCAGGCCTTAAGGTTGATGAAAATGGCGATCCTCTAGCTTTTGATTCAAGACAACGTCCCTGGTGGAAGGGAGCGGTAGAGACCAGAAATTATTATCTGACGCCTCCTGGCTACAGTGATCTTTTGGATGAAGCAGATATTGCTTTTGGAATACCTATTTATGACGGCGACGAACTTCTTGCTGTAGTTGAAGGCTCTTTATACATGGAGAATATAGAAAAGGTTCTTTCTGATGTTGAGTATGGTCAGCAAGGTTTCTTTGTTGTAGTAAATGAGGAAGGTACGTTAATATATTCGCCAAGGGATTTCGGAGAACTAAAGGGAGACAAAACTTATAAGACAAATATATATGAAGGGACAAATGAGAAATTTAAGGATCTGGTAACAAGAACCTTTGCTAATGAGGGGGGATTTGAAGAGATAACCATTGATGGTGAAGCGTACTATGTTGTCTATGGCATTGGAATAACTTCGGACTGGACACTTTATATGTTCGTCAGTAAGCAGGAGGTGGAGGCACCTACCAAACAGCTTCTTGATTCCATGGCTGAAACCAACCGCAGTACACTTATGGAATATGGAAAGCTCTTTAGCAAATCCACAGTAGTTGTTATTATCGCTATAGCTCTTTTAATGATTCAAGCCACTGTGACGGCACTTATGTTCTCCAAAAAGCTTACTGTTCCTATAAATAAGATAACCAAACAGGTTGGAAGTATTTCAGGGGATAACTTTTACTTTGAGATGGATAATGCGTACAGGACTGAGGATGAAATTGAAGTTCTGGCAGGAGCCTTCCAGGAGCTTTCCGACAAGACCAGAGACTATATCAAAGAAATTACTGAGATAACTTCAGAAAAAGAAAGAATTGAAGCGGAGCTGAATGTTGCTCAAAGGATTCAGGCAGATATGCTCCCAAAGATATTTCCTATTTTCCCAGACAGAAAAGAGTTTGATCTCTATGCAACCATGGACCCGGCAAAAGAGGTGGGTGGAGACTTCTACGATATGTTCCTTATTGATGATGATCATCTGTGCCTGGTTGTGGGAGATGTGTCAGGTAAAGGGGTTCCGGCAGCTCTTTTCATGGTGATTTCAAAGACTATGTTAAAGAATCGTGCGCAAATGGGCGGCAAACCATCGGAGATTCTCGCTGAAGTGAACAATAGTCTCTGTGAAGGAAATGATGAGATGATGTTCGTTACAGTATGGCTTGGAATCCTGACAATTTCAACAGGTGAACTGATACAGGCAAGCGCCGGTCACGAATATCCTGTAATCAGGAAAAGAGGCGGTGACTACGAACTGATCGAAACAGAAAATGGCATGGTTATGGGAGCTATGGATGGCATGGTATATGAGGACCTGACCTTTAATCTTAAAGAGGGTGATTGCTTCTTTATGTATACCGATGGCCTTCCGGAAGCTACAAATGCGCAGGATGAGCGACTTGAAAATGACAGAATGATGAATGCCATTAACAAGCACAAGGATGAAGAGCTTTCGGAACAATTAAAGGGCATCAGGCAGGAGGTAGATGCCTTTGTAAAAGAAGCTCCGCAGTTTGATGATCTTACGATGCTGATAATAAGATACAATGGTCCGGATAAAAAGACGGATGTTGCTGCTTTGACCTGATTTGTAAGCAAGGAGAGAACAATGGCTGACATAAAAAAAGAAATTGATGGAACTGTAATGAATATTTCACTTTGTGGAATGCTGGATTCTAAATCTGCTCCGCAGCTTCGGGATATGATCCTTGAATCAGCGTCTGATGTTTCTGAGATAAACATGGACCTGGCAGAACTTGAATATCTGACGAGCGCGGGGCTTCGCGCTATTTTGGTTGGGCAGCAGGAGATGGATGACAAAGACGGTAAAATGACTTTAAAGAATGTGTCGAAAGATATTTTGGATATTTTCAGGATGACAGGATTTCTTAAAATCCTTACGATAGAGAATTAAAAAATAATTGCCATATCTTAAAGTTCTTCGTATAAAGTGGTAGAGAATTAATAGAAAGGAGACCCTAGCGATGGAAAAAGATACAAATAAAAAGAAGATGGATAAGGAACTTATCAAGAAAAAGAATAGTATTCCTGATGATGAGCTAGATCAGATCAACGGGGGATGGGGGGACGAGCGTCCTTGGGGAACAGTGGGAAATAATCATTTTGACCCGGATAAGGATAAACAGCCCAGGTATAAGAGAACAATGAGTACAAATCCTTTCATATAATGGATGCGTCACTCCTGAATCACTTTCTCACGAAATGCGCAGCACAGTGCGCATTTCTGTCTGAACAGTAACCGGATGAGTACAACACTAGATTGTGCTCATCCTTTTTCTTTGCCAAATAACGCGGGCGTGATATAATAGTGTGTTGTATTATGCGAGTCTGTTTATGTGACGCGTTTCATTTGAGAGGTTTAGTTTATGAACTACGGAAAAAGAGGTATCGTGGAGCAGGCAAGAGCGCTCAATTCCGGTACCGATAAATGGGGCAAAAAGATAGGTCTTTTTGGTCTGTATATTATTTTGGCGTTGATCATTGGTGTGACTATTGTCGGAGCAAGTGCAGGACTTGGTGTCTTTAATGGAATTAGAGATACGGCACCTGACATTTCCAATATCAATGTTACACCTAAAGGATTTTCAACTTTTGTCTATGATACTGACGGCAATCAGATTGCCAAGCTGGTTTCGACGGATTCTAACCGTATTCCTGTAACCTGGGATATGATTCCGGAGGATCTGGCGCATGCTTTTGTGGCGATCGAAGATTCAAGATTTTATGAGCACAATGGAATTGATATTCAGGGTATTATAAGAGCGGGCGTTGTAGGAATTACTTCCGGTAATTTCTCAGAGGGTGCCAGTACCATTACCCAGCAGCTTCTTAAGAATAATGTCTTTTCCGGATGGACTAATGAGAGTAAGCTTCAGAGTGTTAAGCGTAAGATTCAGGAACAGTATCTGGCTGTTCAGCTTGAGAAGACCATGTCTAAAGAGGATATTCTTCTCAACTACATGAACACGATCAACCTTGGTTCCAACACTTTGGGAGTTCAGGCTGCTTCTCTTAGGTATTTCAACAAGTCAGTCAGTGAGCTTTCTGTTTCGGAGTGTGCTGTTGTAGCAGCTATAACTCAGAATCCAAGCAGATTTAATCCTATCACACATCCTGAAAAGAATGCAGAGAGAAGAAAAAAAGTTCTTGGCAATATGCTTGATCAGGGATATATAACTCAGATCGAATATGATCAGGCAATGGCCGATGATGTATATTCCAGAATTCAAAATGTCAATCAGGAGACTGGTGGCGATACTACCATCAATTCATACTTTGTAGATGCTCTTACCAATGACGTTTTGAATGACCTTATTGCAGCCGGTTATAATGAAACTCAGGCTTATACACTTTTGTATAGTGGCGGACTTAAGATTTATTCAACACAGAATCCTGAAATTCAGGCAATCTGTGATGATGTTTTCCAGGATGAAGAGAATTATCCTGCAGGAACCAAGTGGCTCCTTAGCTATGAATTATCGGTACAGGCTGCTGATGGAACTGTGACTAACCACAGTAGTGAGATGTTCCAGTCTTACTTTAAACAGCAGACTAAGAGCTTTAATATGCTCTTTTCCTCTAAGGAGGATGCAGAGTCGGCTATTGAGAATTACAAGGCTGCCAATATGAGCGAGACAGACACTGTTCTTGGTGAGAAGTACACGCTTACACCTCAGCCTCAGGTTTCTATAACAGTAGAAGAGCAGAGCACAGGATATGTTGTTGCTATGGTAGGTGGCCGTGGACAGAAGACGGCCAGCAGAACGCTTAACAGGGCAACAGATACCTATCGTCAGCCTGGTTCAACTTTTAAGGTACTTTCCACCTATGCTCCGGGAATTGACAGCGCGGGACTAACACTTGCAACGGTATTTAATGATGCTCCTTTTGCTTATGATGATGGAACGCTTGTAAAGAACTGGTGGGGATCCTCTTACAGAGGTCTTAACACCGTTAGAACTGCCATTAAGGATTCAATGAATGTTATTGCAGTAGAGGCATTTACACTCATTACTCCTCAGCTTGGTTTTGATTATCTTAAGAACTTTGGATTTACAACACTTACCGACGGAACGACAATAAATGGTAAGGTATACTCAGATATTCAGCAGTCTACTGCACTGGGGGGTCTGACTTATGGTGTTAAGAATATTGAGCTTAACGCTGCCTATGCTTCTATAGCTAATGGTGGTATTTATGTAGAGCCCAAGCTTTATACCAAGGTTGTTGACCATGATGGAAATGTTATCCTGGATAATACAGAGGCTAAGGCCAAGAGAATTATCAAGGAGACTACCGCATTCCTTCTTACTAGTGCCATGGAGGATGTTGTTACTGCAGGTACTGCTACTTCAGTTAATTTTGGAACTACTCAGATTGCCGGTAAGACTGGTACTACATCAGATTATAAGGATGTATGGTTTGCCGGATATACTAATTACTATACAGCTACTACCTGGACAGGTTATGACAATAACGTGAGCATGAAGGATTCTGCAGAAAAGAACCTGTCAAAGACAATGTGGAGAAAGGTTATGTCAAGGATCCACGAGAATCTGCCTTACTCTTCCTTTGGAGTTCCTTCAGGTATTGTAACTGCTACTGTTTGTTCCAGATCTGGTAAGGCACCGATTGAAGGTCTTTGTAACGGAACGCTTCACAGTGAGTATTTCGAAGAGGGTACTGTTCCTACAGAGAGTTGTGATGTTCACTATGCTGGAACGATGTGTGCAATTGATGGTTGTCCTGCAACTGAGTTCTGTCCATTTAAGACTGCAGGTGTATTTGAGCTTGAACCGGAGGTTCCGGCAGCACTTCAGTCCGGATTTGTAAATTATACACCTACGAATTCAGCGTACACTACTGTAGTTGATGAAGAAGGAAATGAGACACGAATACTTAACACCTGTCATCATACTGCGGAATTTATGACTCAGGAAGGAATAGATGGTATTATCGCGATGGAGCAGGCTAATGCGATCGCAGCTGCTCAGGCAGCGCAGGCTGCAGCAGGCGAGGGCGCCGCGCAGGAACAGGCTACTGATTCAGTGGTGAATGATGTGCCTGCTGATGTTTCAGCCGGAAACTGATTAATTAACGCATGGCGCGGTATAACGGGGAAATTGCTCTGGTTATGCATGATTTGCTCGCGTTTCCGCGTCGTAATTCATGGGATAAATTTCAAAAGACCAATTCCTACGGTTTAAAAATTTGGTAAACCGTAAACAGGAATTGGTCTTTTTCTCTTTATCCTCATGAATTATCGTCCTTGTGCAAGGGATATGCACTACATTCGTGAAATACCTCATTTAGTGCATCCCCATGGCTCGTACTAGCCTCGAGAAAACCTCGGCAAGTACTCTGCTCAAATGACTCGTAAATCATGCAATAACCTATCACTATCTCCCTGTTATGCCGCGCCATGCTGTTTTTTCGCTCACACACCGGTGAGATCAAACTGTGGAATAAAGCTCTCTTTGGCAGTATCACCAATTTGCATGAAGCCGTTTACAACACCGATTTGCGCTGCATAGTCGATAAGGCTGTCGTATTCCGCTTGGGCGACTTTGCGGTTTATTTCGGCGAAGCCTTCAAGGTCACCGCTTGGAGTGTACTGGTTCATTAGACTGATGAAGATATTGTCGCCATATCTGTCATAAAGGTATTTGACGATGAGTTTTGCCTGGATCAGCATGTCGGGCATTAAGAGGTGTCTAACGACTACGCCCTTTTGCAATATCTTTTCAGTATGTGCTCTGATGGTTTGTTTATCAGTATTATTATCTATGGCTGCTTTCTCAGGACATTCTTTTTCGATAAATAGGCAGGCGGGCTGCTGGCGAACCATTTCGTCTATTGCGGCCCTGGCTGCTTGAACATATCCATGGGCGTTACTATATTTTATGGCATCTTTTTCCCTGATGTATTTAAGGTCAGGCAGATAAATGTCTATGAGACCGTCAAGGCTCTTTACTGCATCCAGGTTCAAATAAGATGAGGTGTTGAAGAGAAAGGGCAGTGTAAGGCCTTTGGATCTGGCTATTTCTATGGCAGTCCTGATGGTGGGAATGAACATGTCGCCGGTGACCAGGTTTATGTTATTGGCACCTTTGTCTTCTAGTTCAAAAAATATGTCTACCAGTCTGTCAATAGATATTATTTTCCCTACTTCACCTTTGCTTATGGCCTTATTCTGGCAAAAAACACAGCCCATGTTGCAGCCGGAAAAAAATACAGTGCCGGAGCCGGATGAACCTGAAATGCAGGGCTCTTCCCACATATGAAGGGCAGCGCGGCTTACATGAAGATCGGCCTTTTCGTGACAGTATCCCATGGCTTCATATCGGTTTATGCCACAGTTTCTGGGGCAGAGATGACAGCTCTTATATTCAATTAGTTCTCTATCCAAAGAAACGTTCATACAATGCAAATTAACCTATATTATTATGGGGGGTTTTAGATAAATTATGTTTTCTGATGTAGTACAGGTAGTAAATCAGGAATAACAGTGAGGTAGTTCCCCAGGTAATAGGATAGCTGGTCTCAACGGTTTCAATGGTCCTGTTCATTGGAAATACAAT